>Ga0213859_10001181_pt1 | contig 11737 bp, 26 predicted proteins | sample PICome_2_FD_160133 | JGI IMG/M metagenome (GOLD analysis project Ga0213859, IMG submission 160133) | Coastal seawater microbial communities near Pivers Island, North Carolina, United States - PICO304 | ecosystem: Environmental > Aquatic > Marine > Coastal | place: USA: North Carolina... | reverse complement strand
TAGAGCCGAAAGCAAATGTAAAGAGTATGGATGCCTATTACTTGTCGGAGAAGAAACATACGAACAAACCAAAGACGACTTTTTCTACCTTAAAGTAGATGACTTACAAGTTAAAGGTAAAAGTGTAGGACTCGGCATTTATACCGTGTTGGATGATGTTAAACCTGTATGGACAAGTGCGCAGAAGAAACACGAACAAATGCATGAGGATTACAGAGCACAAAGGTTTGATGATGCTATAGATAAATGTCGTATGCTACATGATCACTTTGATCACAAGATGCAAGGTTATTACGATATGTGGATCGAACGCTGTGAGTATATGAAAACACAAGACTTGCCATCAAACTGGTCAGGAATATTCGTAGCAACAAGTAAATAGTATATGCTAAACTATATCAAACAAATATTTGGAACCTTGCCTGCGGAAGAAAAACGCACTACTAATGACATCAATGTAATATGGTGTCACGGCGCTAATCAGACCAGTTTGAGTTTCAAGTATTTGCAGAGCAAAACACAGTTTCCTAATGAAATTATGGTAAACTATAGCAGTATGAATCGCTTCTATGATAACTTGGAAATGATTGCTGATAATGTTAAAGGCAAAGGACCACACTTTGTTATAGGTCATTCTATGGGCGGCTTGTATGCACTGCACCTTACCAAATATGTTAGAGTAGTAGGAGGCATCAGTATAAGCACACCGTTCCGTGGTAGTAGCACAGCAGATTGGGCAAAGTATATAGTGCCAAGTTATCCACTGTTCAAAGACATCGGACGTAAAAGCGATCCTATACGTGAAGCAAATGAAATAAAACTAGACATACCCTGGACACAAATAATCACTACAGCAGGCGGTGTTCCTTATCACAATGGACCCAACGACGGTGTGTGTACTATTGCCAGTATGCAGCACAGAACAGATATGACACACACAGAAGTTAATCATACGCATTATGAAACTATGGTAAGTGATACTGTGGCTGAAATTATAAAACGTACATATGGGCGTGTAGTACAATCAAGAATGCAGTAGTGTAATGCAATGCTTGGTCTAATGCTTGTAGTCGCCAAAATCTAGCTTCATCACGTTTCCAATTAAACTTTGTATAAAACACAGTTTTGCCCCAATCAACATGCCAATGTATAACATAATCAAACAGACTGTAGATTACTGCCCAAGCAGGTGATACAAAAAACAAACAAACTATAAAATTTACACAAGCATGGTGTGCGTAGTGTCTATGTCCGTTGTCAAAGTATCGTATTTTACTATGTGGTTTTTTTATAAATGTTTGCAGAAACAAATCAGCAAAGGCATGTTTAATTACTAGTGCAAATAAAAATAGCAGTTCAGTCATTTTTTATTGCTCTCGTGCTTTAACAAAAGCGCATTCACTTCATCAGATTTAACAAGCCAACCGTTCTCATCAACAATAAAAACATCTCCAGGTTTGTATAAGTAATGATCTTTAGGTGAACCATCTCTTGCTACACCCATTACTTCACCTTCCCAGTCTCCCATGACTTTGAAGTGAGGTCCTGCTTGATTTATTGTGTAATCCATCCAAATCATGCTCGTTCTATCCTTTGCTTGCTATACTTGATACCAAATAGCAATCCTTCGTTTTCATCTTCTATATCTACATAAATGTCACAACGGCAGTAAGTTTCTGCTACAAAGCCATCGCTTTTTCTTAGTACAAGTGTGTAGCCTTTTTCATTAATTTCTCTGTACAGGTCTTCACCTAGCTCACGCCGCACCCATATCTGTTCCATGCGCTCGTTGCCTTTTTCACTGGTGTGTGACCACTTGTACTCACATGATCCTAGTAGGTATCTCATGCTAATACTTATTTACGGGTATCTTCTTTACAATCACATCTGGTGCAGACATCATTTATACAGTCTTTACAGTCTGGTGCATAGCAATGACATTTATGACCACAACTTTTACAAGTACGTGGTTTGCCTTTCATGTATCTTTTCCTGTTGAATTAAATGCTGTACTAGATGATTTGTATTCGTCGACTAATTTTTGTAGTTCTTCTTGTCTTTCTGGATTCAATTTAGCTCTATATTCTAAAACCATTGATAATTTTTGATTTAATCTTATCATATCGTTGTCTAACATACGCACACGGTCAACAAGTTTGATCAATGTACCCATGGTTTCCCCTATTACAGGATCAATTGTTTCAGTCACCCATTTCCAAATAAAGAAAATAAAATATCCCATGCCCATTGCTGCGACAATAGGAAATCCATATTCACTTACTATACCTGCAATATCCATTTATTCTCCAAACATGCTGATAAGTTCAGGACCAAAACTGCCTGCTGCCCAACCTAGTGCAACAATAGCAACTACTCCCATAACTAACCATTTCATTTTAAAGTCATCTACATCCATGCGTAAGGCTACTAGTTCATTTCCTAGTATCCGCACACTTACTTCTAATTTACCTTTATCATCAGTCACGTCTGGCATCTTCTTTTCCTTCATTTGCTGCTATTCTATCTATGTTTGGTCTAATATTTAGTGTATAACTCAGTAAGGCATCAATTTTTACGAGATCATTGTTCATGGTTTGAACACGATTGTCAAGTTGCCCGATTATATTTTTAAGAGTTGTTACACTTCCAGTAACACCAGCAAGTATGAATTTTAGTGTTAAAAAAACAAAGGCTCCTGCTGCAATTGCCCCTGCAATTGGAAAACCTACGTCACCTACTAAAGTTAAAAAATCCATGTAGTGCGCCCCCACGCTCTGCTATAAACATATTTAGCTTGACAAGCAAATTATTTTGCTATATACTAAGCATTATTGGAGGAAAATATGGCTACGTCTGAAGAAAAAAAAGAATTAGTTGAGGATTTAAAAGGTCCTAGATATTATCGAATCACTGTGCATGGTTATGGTGGAGAAATTGGATACTTTGGGTTAACCAAAAAGCAGTACGACTACTGGAAAGACATGAACGAAGACGATGAAGGCACCTTGATCAATTACATGCTCGATCCAGATGATTTTGACGAAGAAATCACAAAAGACTTAGACTTCCTCGCAGAAGACGATTATAGATCACAATGGTACGAAGCACCTACTTTGACTGTGCATCAATTTGGCGCAGACTTTGGCAGTAGTTATCTTACTGTAGAACAAGTAAGCAGTGATGAATGGGGTGCAAGTGTAGTTGATACTGTTGCTGACGGCGTAGATTTATCAGAATGGTCAGAGCAAAACGAAGTAGACATTGAAATGGGTGTAGACGAAACCGAAGAACCAAAATATGTAATGCAAATTTTAAACAGCGAAAAAGGCTACTTCTTTGACGGACTTATCGAAACACACGGTTCATTTGATCCAAAAAAGTTAAAAATCTATACTACTGAATATTGGAACGGTGACGACACAATTGAAAGCATTGAATACAACGGCGTAGATATTGACAACAATGGCGGAGATACCAATGGTAAAGGTTCCAGCTGCTATTTTTGGGAGAACTAATATATGCTAAATAAAGAGTATAAAGTAGAGGACATTTTTGAGGATGATCCGGACAATCCTGATAATGTTCTAATGAACATTCCACCTGAAATTAGAGAACAGATGGGATGGACAGAAGGCGATGTGTTAAGAATTACAGTAGAGGAAGGAAGCATCGTTTTAGAAAAAGTAGATAATGGCAAAAAATAACGATATTATAGAATTAGAAGGCAGCATTGTAGAAGTGCTGCCTAACCAAATGTTTAAAGTCCAGTTAGACAATGAACATATAGTCACATGTTATACAGGCGGAAAGATGCGCCAGTTTAAGATTAGACTAGTCGCTGGCGACAAAGTAAGGATAGAAATGACTCCTTACGATTTGGAAAAAGGTCGCATTACCCGAAGATTATAGGTTGACATCAGTGTGCATTATGCTATTATATATGTATAGGCAACACAGAGGCATATATGATACAAGAACTTATAGAAAATTTTACACCTCCTGTGTATCAACGAGTTACTCGAGGTGATGCTTCTTATGCACAAACAGATGAGTTTGTATATAACGAACTAAATCGTCTTGTCATCATATATAACAAAGAAGAACGTCTTCAAACCAAAAGACTTATTCGTGATAGTATCGATCACCATCTGCGTAGACACCACGGATACAGCATCAAAGGTAGTATCGGTACACATTATACACAGGTTGGGTTAGAAGAAAACGGCATCTTTGAACATATGATTCCTAACAGCACTATTAGAGATATGTTGCTTGCAGAAGTTATTACCCCAGAACAGGCTTGTAATATGCCTACTTGTCGCATCAGTGTTGCAAATGATAAGTTATTACGCAAAGCAGGTTATGTCAGTAGCACTCCAGATATTTTTAACTTTTGGAAAAGATATGAAGTATGTGAAGGATCTTTCGTTGACAACGAAGGTAATCCAGTATACAATAATATGACACTAGAAGATCACTTTAACAAATATGGTGTATTATGATATACGTTCAAGGCGGCACCAAAGCACAAAAAATGTATGCCTACAGTATGGCAGAATATGTTTGTGAAAAGTTTAATATCAATCCTGACATCGAAATCAGTTTTCGAAGACTTACAAACTGTCAAAGTCTGGGTGGCTGCGTACAAGTTGATGCCGGTGAGTACGAAATTGATATCAAGCGTAGTCTACGTATGCGTGAAATGCTTACTACACTTGCGCACGAACTTGTACATGTAAAACAGTATGAGCTAGGCGAACTTACACAAGACAATGAAGCTGAATATGACTACTGGGATAAACCCAGTGAAATAGAAGCACATGGCAGAGAGACAGGATTATTTGTGCGGTGGGCAGAAGAAAATAATCTTGCATACAAAAAATGGACACAAATAGATTGACATTGGACCATTGTCCTGCTATTATAAGTTATAAAGAAAACTTAGGCACAATAAAGGCACAGATAAAGCAAATGACTACATATCCTACACAGCAGTTGATAGAGTTGGCTTATGCAGCTTTTCGTATCAACAAAGGCTATATCAAGCAAACACGTAGATACAGCGAAGGACAACCTACAACGTTCAGCAACAAAGAAATGATTACGTTCACAGCACATAGTGATTGGAAGCCAGAAGACTTTGTGCCTATTCAAATTACTGATGCTGATCGCAAAGCAAAAGAAACAGGCGATAAACATATGCGCCGTTATACAATGCTTGCAATGGGTGACTTACCAGACTTTGAAGCAGACTTGTTTGCAGCCTACAGCAGTGATGAAATGCCAATTGGACGAGTAGGGTTAATTGCATACCTGCCTGCATTTATTGAACGACAGGTGGCTGATAAGGTTTATAAACAACGTATTAAAACAGAGTTTGCAAATAGCGAACATCTAGTTGGCGATCGTTTGGAACCAAGTGAGGTGGAAATCCTAAAAGTCATTCCTCTAAACAATGACTGGATTTCAGAACCAGCGTACATGCACTTTGGTGCTATTGGTAAAGATTTGGTGTGCTTTACACAGAAACAAATGTATGCTGTTGGAGATACGTACGACATTGTTGCACGTATAAAAAAGGGAGATCTCGAGCGTGACACACAAACACCAATGACACGCTTAAACTACGTTAAACTCAGAAAACAGGAGATCTAATATGATTACACGAGTACAAAAAAAGTTTCTTAACAAAATCTATCCACCATTTGCTATCATGGCATATGTGTTCATTATCATGGAAATCTTTATTAGAGCACCAAATATCTATGTTGCATCAGCAGTTGTTGGTGTAGGTATTATTGGTCCGCTACTAATTTGGTTTTTCCGTGAAGCATGGCGTGATGCCAAGTGGGAAGTAGAACGTGAGAATCAAGTAATGATGAACACATTAAAGGATTCATAATGTTTAATTATTACAACGTTTGGTTAATTGACAGTGAAGGACGCAAGTTGAAGCACATCGACACTGTCAAGTGTCTAAGCGAAAGCACTGCTGAACAGCAGTGCTTTATGCGCTATGGTTCTGCGAGTAAATACAGTGGATGGGGTAGAGATAACTTTAAGGCGGAAAAATGTTAGAACAAATTCTATACAATGAAATGACATACTGGCTGTTAGGGACAGCAGTGATATTTACTTTTGTTGGTCGCTATACTGCATACAAAGCTCATTTGCAGGATATAGTGGCAGCAACAATTGATAGTTTAATCGAAGATGGATATATCAAAACCGAAGGCGAAGGTGAAGATATGGAAATCTTAAAACATTGGGAATACAGAGATGAGTCATGATTTTTTAGGTATTGAAGATACTTTAGAAGAAGATGATTATGCTGTGGTTATTGGTAAGGATGGTACTCTAAAAGGATTGTATATTCCTAATGACGATGACGCAGAAGTTCCTGAATCAGTTTGCTACTTTTTAAAAAAATACTGGGGCATTGATGTAAATGACCCTGAAACATTTCCTACGATACACTAATGACACCAATAGAAATTCACGAATATAAATTACGGTGGAGACCTGGATACACTGTTAGATTACACAGTGACCTAGACTGGCGTGGTAAAGATTGGTGCCGTAAACATTTAGAACGGCATCAATGGAGTTTTGAAAAATGGACCAATGTTTATGAACATACTTTTTGTTTTGAAAATGAAGAACACGGTAAACAATTCGAAAAACTTTGGCCAGAATTTACAAATCAATAAGTAATAATATGGACCCAAAAATTACAAGAACAGAAGCAGTATCTCAATTAGCAAGTTTAGCACAGGAAGTTGAAATCACAGATCCAATTGATTGGAAGAGTTTGAACATCACTGAACAGGATGCATATGAATTGATGGCCAACAGTGTTTTAGATCAATTTAGTACTATTGAAGACAAGTTTAAAGAGCCGATTATGATGTCAACTATTGTGAAACTGTTGGTAGAAAATTTTGTTTTGAATATTAAGTTGAATAAATGATACACAAAGGACATATCAAACCCTCTTGGGACATCGAAGAGTTCAAGGCTTTGGATTATAAGTTTGATACTCACAAAGATGATGATCTTCTCAATGATTTTGCCAGTGTTGGGCATAGTAAAATGTACATGACATTGTACAATTACTTCCAACCAAATCCTTTTCCGCCAGTGGTGTTTGATTATATTGTTCCTCAATTTGATATTACAAATGTAAGTGTGGCAATCAACTTGTTCACACCTGGACAGTACCTGCCACTACACAACGATTTGTATGGCAAGTATAAAACATTTCACGGATTGAAAAATCAAAACATTAGACGTTTTGTTGTTATGCTTGAAGACAGTGTGCCAGGACAAATTTCACAAGTGTGTGATGAAACATATGGCGAATGGCGAGCAGGTGACTGGTTTGGCTGGGACAACGATGATCCACATGCTGTATACAACTTCAGCACTGTATGGCGCTATGGTATACAAATCACTGGTGTGCCTAAAGAAGAACAAATGGATTTAAATTTAGGTTGACAAATCAGTTAATCTTTGCTATAAATAATCATGTATAAAATTCTAAGGATAGGCAAATGAAAAGGTCAATTTTTACAGCAGCAGCCGTAGCACTTATGGCTACCACAGCATCAGCTGAAACACGCTATGCTACTATTACAAATATTAAAACTAATTATCAAACAGTTTGGCAAAATGTACCTAGCACACAATGTCAAGATGTACAAGTTCCGATTTATGGCACAGTACAAGGACAAGGTGCAACAGGTGGAGATGTGCTAACTGGTATGATTATTGGCGGTATCTTAGGTAAAGGTGCAACTGGTAAGGATAATGGTGCAGCAGCAGGTGCTGTAATTGGTGGTATTATTGCTGCTGACAATGGCAATAAAAGCAAGCAAGTTATTACTGGTTATACCACAGAGCGTCAATGTTCAGAAGTAATGGTACGACAGGAAACTCGTCAAGTGAAGAACTATCGTATCACATATGAATGGGACGGTATTAGAGCACGTAGTTATACATACAATCAGTACAATGTAGGCGACCGTATTCCTGTATCAGTGAGCATTGTTGCACAATGAGTGGATACAAAATAGATGAAGTCATTCATTTGCTTTATCAGATCAATTTACGCCTAAAACGTATTGAAGATCAAATGGGAATGGACGAGCAGGAACTTGAAAATATTCTAAAAGATTTAGAAGAAGAACTAAATGTACCTGCTCCATCAAAACCTAAACTTACAGTGGTTAAAGACGATAGCGACACAAACGTTTTTGATTTTACGCCACGATAAACAAGATAGCACTCCTACCAATGGCGTTGAGGTAGAGATCACACGGGGACTATCAAGGTTTTAGGACCTACGCTACTAGGGACAGTTGGCCGAGTGGTCGAAGGCGCTCCCCTGCTAAGGGAGTAGACGTGAAAGCGTCTCGTGGGTTCGAATCCCACACTGTCCGCCATGCCGCTTTAGCTCAGCTGGTAGAGCAACTGATTTGTAATCAGTGGGTCGGGGGTTCAAGTCCCTCAAGCGGCACCATACTTCCCAAATAAATAGAGTAATGCACGGACACATAGTTTTATTCAACGCAAGTCATTTTGAACGTAGATCAAGTGGTGCCTATAGGACTGCTAATATCCTGCGTGATATGGGTTATGAAGTTGAAGTAGTAGACTTTTTTGAACAATGGGATATAGAAAAACTCAAACAGTACGTCAACAAAATTGTTTCGACAGACACTGTTGCATTTGCATTTAGTTATACATGGATGATCCAAGACATTGTTGGTGATTATGTTCAATGGCTCAAAGAAACTTTTCCTAATAGAAAATATTTCGCAGGCGGACAACAACCATTCCAAAAATACGAAGGTTTTGATTTAGTTTGCACAGGATTTTTTGAATATGCAGCTGAACCTATTGTTGATTATCTGTTCAACAACGGACCGCCACCAAAACATACTATGATACACAATGGTAAAACAATGTTGGTGAATGGAGATACAGATTATCCTGCACACAGCATTAGAGATCTCACAGTCACATATAATCACACCGACCATATACAACCATTTGAAGCACTAACCATTGAACTCAGTAGAGGTTGTAGATTCAAATGTAAATATTGCAGTTATGCTTTTTTAGGATTTAAAAAAAGTGTATTTCGTGATCCTGAAAATGTTAGAGCAGAGTTGATAAACAACTACAACCTATACGGAGTAAAAAATTACATCATTGCTGATAGCACAGTAAACGATGATGATGACAAATTGCGTATGATAGCAGACGTTGTTGAAAGTTTGCCATTCAAACCAAACTTCAGTGCTTTTGTTAGAGTTGACCTAGTAGTGGTTAGACCATATCAAATGGAATTGTTAAAACGTGCTAGAATATGGGCACATTTTTATGGTGTAGAAACTTTTCATCCTGTGGCTGCGAAAGCAATAGGCAAAGGTATGTCACCTAGTAAAATAAAACATTGTTTAATTAATATGCGAAGGTATTTTTTAGATCATTTAGGTTTATATCGAGGCAGTATTGGTTTGATTGCAGGATTACCAGGAGAGGATGAAAAAAGTTGGCGTAGAACTCAAAAATGGATGAAGAAGAATTGGCACACAGAATCATGGCATTGGTGGCCATTGGACATGAGCAATGATAGTAGCAACGATACTACAAATAGTTTATTCAGCGATGATCCGGGGAAGTACGGATACAGTAAGATATCCGATCAAGAAACTATTAATGCATTAAAACAGCAATACGAACAGTTTGGTAAACTTGCACATCATAGACTCGATGATGACTATTTCTTTTGGCAAAACGATCAAACCAACTTTTATGAAGCAAGCATGTGGTGTAGCAAAATGTTTGAACCAGAAAATATTTTTACTTATGAGGGAAATTTTTACTTAATGAATAGATTAAGTAGTGTGGCAAACCTACGAGATGCTCTGTCTCTTAAAGTAAACTTTTGGGATGACAAAAAAATAGATACGTCTACAGATCCTGATGTGTTAGATTTGTATACGACTAAAAAAATAGAAAGCAAACACAACCAATGAGCAATAATAAAAAAATTAAGGCACTTCAAGGCTTGTGTTTCTTTGGAGGGCCTTTGGTACTACTGTTCAATTTCAATTTTACCTATCTATTGTTGTCTTGGTTGTTTAGTTGGATTGTTGTTCACATTGGAATCAGTGTAGGTATGCACCGTTGTTTTAGCCATACCAGTTGGCAACCACGTAATAAATTTATTTTGATTGTGCTACACTTTTTAGCACTTATAAATGTAGTAGGCAGCAGTATAGCATGGACTGGCACACACAGACAACATCATGCTTACAGTGATACTGATCGCGATCCACACAGAATAGAAGGACAAACCGCTTGGACCAAAATAAAATATTGGTTCAATTATTGGCCGACACACAAAGTAGAACTGCGTTTTGTAAAAGATTTAATACGTGATCCTTATCACAAGTTTTTTCACAAACATTACTTTACTATTTTATATGCTTACATGCTCGCACTGTATTTCATACACATAGATCTTTTCTTATACGGATTTGTGGTTGCCACAATGTTCAGCTTACACACCATTAGTTGGATCACAGTTGGCGCACACATATTTGGACACCAAGATCACGACGTAGACAGCAGCAAAAACACTTGGTTCATGGGACTATACATGTGGGGAGAAGGTTGGCACAACAATCACCATAAGGCGCCATGGAGTTATGCGTTTGGATGGAACCGCGGACAACCTGACTTCGGTAAATGGTTAATTGAAAAACTGGCAAAACCTGATTCACTAAAAGGTATAAATTATTATGATAAATGAAATTGTATCTTCGGGTAGAGTAAGATTACATGTATTTGATCATGACAATGCTGAGTTTGAAAAAGTAAGACAGAAATGCTTACAAGAAGATAATTGGCTACGTGAAAATTATACAAAAGAACGTTGTATAGTTGAAGATCATAAACTTTTTTGGATTGCTTACTTAGACGATAAACTTTGGCACTTCAGTGGCTTGCTTGAACTATCTCCACATGTTGCCAGAATACTCAATAGAACTTATATGTTTCCTGAATGGCGTAGTCCAAGACAAATTACATATCATCATGATCAACTTGCTAACCATGTAATTCCATTAATAGAACAAGTATTAGGGTTTGAATACGATTTACTGTTTTTCAGTATGCAGAGACGCAAACGTGGATATCAAATTGAAAAACAATCTTGGTGGGAAAATGTTAAGCGTAGCTGGATGAGTGTCACAGATAAATGGCAATCATTTGATGATGGACTTGTTAGGATATATCCAGACGAACAAGAAAGTTGTTATCAAAATGTAATGTACAAAAGCAATGGTTATACACTACAGGACTGGGGTCCGCGAATTATTACCTATGAAGAATACATTGAAAAATTTTACAAAAAAGATGAAGATTTTTTTGTTTCTTGGCAATAAAATGGTTGACCTTAGTGCATTTATTTGCTATATTATAAACATAACAAAGACGACGGTCCGAGTTAGATAGTGCAAGGAAACGATGCTTCACATAGGCATTAACTTGACTCACACGCTGTGGTGGCGCTGTAAGACTTAGGCGACTAAGAGTTGCAGAGAAAGTAGAATTAACCATTCTATTGTGAGGTTCCGCTGGATATGTAGACAGGATATGTCAAGGCGGTTGTGGGTAATCCTTAGTCCCACCTATCACATATAAATAAAACGAAGGAATTTTT
>Ga0213859_10001178_pt1 | contig 11756 bp, 18 predicted proteins | sample PICome_2_FD_160133 | JGI IMG/M metagenome (GOLD analysis project Ga0213859, IMG submission 160133) | Coastal seawater microbial communities near Pivers Island, North Carolina, United States - PICO304 | ecosystem: Environmental > Aquatic > Marine > Coastal | place: USA: North Carolina... | reverse complement strand
TTTAACTCACTTAATCCAAATCATAATTATACACCTAATACTACTTTAAATACATGTTTGTGGCCTATTTGGAAAAATATAGTTAATGGGTATCATTCTATTACTATTGCACTTCCTAATGAATATACATTATTAGAAAGGATTTTAGTACATTATGGGTTTGGAAACAAAATTGCAAGACAATCAAAACCATACAAACTTGGGGATAATACATACAGTGGGTTTACTGTAAATAAAATACCAAGTCATGCAGAAAAATTTGATGTTGTGCAACTGGTTGGACATGATAGACCAAAAGAAGGAACGGTATTTCGTGCAGAAGATATTAAATCTGATTTTAAAAGATATTGTAAAGATGACTTTTTACTACATGACATGTGGAGACCAACTTTAAATCTAAAAGACGGGTTAAGTAAAACTTGGGGGAATGATTGGTATCGTGGAATTGAAGGAACTCCAAACCAAGAAGCATTACAAAGTTTACAAGAATTTAAATCTTATATGCAATCAATGGATTATGGTTTTGTACTAGAAAATAACAATGACTCAGATATGTCAACAATTATGGAAAATGGTCTTTGTAGTGGCCACCCATACATAATGCAAAGTGACTCAGATATAAGTAATACAACTATGATATCCGCACTTGATAGAAAGGCACAAATTACAATCGAAAAGTATGGATTGGATAGTAGTACCAACTTAAAAAGTTTAATTGATAACGACCAACACCATGCGGGGTTTAGAGAAATGTTCAGAGAGGCGAGTCGTATGGTGTTCGAGAGAAGTAAAAGTAATACGTTCCTTCCAATTTTCTAGAAAATATCATTTGTATATATAGTAGTGTAAGAAATCTGAAAAGTTATAGATAAATAACTTTTTTATAACTTTTCTTTATATAGGAGACACTATGACCACAGCTCAGTTATATGCTGGTGCGAAGAACATAGTGCAAAAAATTGAACACCTAAAAGAAACGGACACGGTTTGTCACGCCTGTGAAGTACTAAAATTGACTGCATATGTTGTTTTACCAGTAATCATACCTTTTACTTTGTATTCGTTTTCGACTCTTTACTAGTCGCAACTACAATGGAGACATTGTCTGGTATCTGGATTTTTATATTATCGTGTGAATGATATAGATAGAATTTTATATCGGGAAACTCTTTAAACATTTCAGGCCAGATAGGTCTCCAGTTGTTAGAAAGACGTACAGTATTCTCTGTACTTCTATCTGAACCAAGTATCGTATCCGTCCAAGAAGTTAAATCCATTTCAAAAATAGAGTCAAATCCATAGATGTGGACTTCGGTTGCTTTCATTACATTACATGCATAGTGAACCGCAAAGTGTCCACAACTAAAGTTAGTTGCATTACCAGCATATGCGGGAACGTGTGGATAAAACCCTTTGATGTTTTGTGCGTATCGCATATAGAAACTACCTTGCATTTCCATATAGTGTCTTGGTCTCGTACCAAGTATCCAATCATAACTGTCTAGTGCAAACTGACCCCTTTGTAATGCTTGCATCATTTTATAATCCACCATACAAGTCGCATAGACTTCACTTGGTGGTAGTTCCATAGGTGGCATATTACATATTAATAGTATACCTTCCGTTCCTCTTTCAAAGAGTCCCGCATGGTTTCCATTACCTAGAACATTAATTCTTTTTGTCATTTTTAGTTTTCAATCCTTCATAAATTATCATTATCACAATAAATGAAACAACCATTGCAAGTGATAAATCTAAAAATGTTATCATTCGTTATGTCCAAATAAAGTCTGGTGGTCAATCAGTTCTCTGTTTTGTAGATGTTGTTCTGCAATGTCTTCCTTTGATTGTCCGAAGTATGCGACTGCAAGATGCGTTTCTACCATGACTTGATTAATGTTTACTCCGTCACAAATAATCTCTCCAAGTATTCTACCATACTTACCCTTCGAGTCTTTGTGTGTGCGTAGTGCAACAACCTCTGCGTCTCTGATTGCATCTGATAAAAAATTAGAAGCCATCTTACCGTATTTCTTTTCTTCTAAATCTCTGGTTCTGGACTCTGGTGTATCAATACCATATAATCTAATTCTTTGTTTCTTTAACCACGTAGAAAAACCCAAGTCAATATCTACATCAACTGTATCTCCGTCTACTACTCTTAAAACTTCTACTTTATATTCATGCATTTATCAACTCCCTTATTACGTTGTTTCCCTTTTCACCAGTGTGATGAACTATCTTTGGATTTTTTACATCTATCTTATCTATGTAGTCTAATCTTAACGTATTGTATTCATGCGGTAAGGGATTGATTGCACCAAGTTTTTTGATTGCATTTCCTTCCATAAGTAGATATAAAACTTCTTGGTCGCCTTGTGTTGGGTTATTGATACACTCTCTTTCCCAATCTCTAAGAACTAATGGTATACCTTCAATCAGAACCACTCCACTATTATACCATGCACCCATTTCAGGCCTACGAGAACTCCAAGGTCTATCTTCTACCATACCTAATTTATCTCGTTCTGAATACGAGAATATATCTGAGATATCATCAAGTATCTGACAATCGGTATCTATCCAACATACTTTATCGTATCCTAACTCTGCAACACTAATTAAAGTTGAAGGTTTTTTAAACCAACCTTGTGCTTTATTTCTTGACATGTCAATATAGGTATAATCTCCGTCTGGATAATTCATTATACCAAAGTCTGCAATGATTAGTTTAGTGTCGTTATATCTTTCAAAGTTTTCGATAAACCACGGAAGTTGCCACTCAGTATTATGGTCACAACCCGTGACAAAAACATTAGACATCGGATATCTCGTAGTCTTCGTTGTAGTTGTGTTTTGCAAGACAACCATTTATGTTTTGAATAGTTGTAAAGTTATCCCTTGCTTCTGCAGGCCATGGATAGTATTCTTGCAACCAAGAAAAAGTATCGGTGTGTAAATATACATCTGTCGGTTTACCCGAAGAAGTTGCTTCATATACTAATTGTTTTGCACCCTCTGGTTTTACTCCGTATGCGTGTGCGCCAGGGAAATACTTTTTACTTGTCAATGGATTAACTCCTAATGTTTTTGGTGTAATCCAATTGCCATAACTCGGTTTACCAAAATTACAAACATAAGTATACGGTGCGTTTGGTATTGGGTCTACCAATACCGCATCATGTTCAAAGATAATTACTTCTTCATCTAGTTCAATACACTTCTTCCACAAAGAATAATGAGATAGGAATGCAGATATACAATTAAGATTACGAGAATACTTTTCTTCAAATCCTAAATCTGATATTCCTTCTTGTTCTAATAACAATAAAGGATTATCACTTGGAGTTATTGCAGAAAATCTTTCTATATCTAATCCAAACTTCTTTCCAGACTCGATACATCTCCATGAAGTCTCTAAACTTCCTTGGTGACTCATTATAGTAATTACATATGCTTTCATGTCGTAGTACTCTTTAATCCGTGTTGTATCGTAGTGTAATAAGGATACACTACTTTTAGTTGTGGGAATAATTGTTTACACATCAATGCGTCATTAGGCCACATACCAAACTCCTCTACACTATACAATAATTTAGATGCAATCAGTGGTGTCATAGTATATGCAGAATTACCCGCAAGTCCTTGTGGATAATCTTTAGTATCATCAACCCAAGGTACTTCTTGTATTCCTATTTGTTTTGATATCAAGTCATGAAATACTCCAGACTTACGAGTCATACCTCTGGGGTCATTTAATCCTATGACATTACCCATATAACCTTCCTTATGTACAAATTTGTTTGTAAACAATGCATCGTGTTCTAGTATAACAATATCTTTCTTTAAGTCAATACATTCTTCCCACAATCTCATATGCGATACCATACATGCAATTCTATTCTTGATATTACCCGTTTCATACGCACGAAGTTTAAGACCCGTTGCAATATCTAATCGTTCGCCTTGTTGTGGATAGGTATACTGTAGATTAGTTGCATCAAATGATTTTATCTTTCTTAAATCCTCTGCAAGAGTATCGGGTGTAGTTGCGGGAAAGATAATCGGGTCTATCTCTGATTGAGTTTCTTTGATAGAACTTATCACTTGTCTAGTCGCAAGAGTAGACTCGTGATTGTTCACCATTGTTATAATATAACCTTTTATCATACTTTCACTTCTATATAGTCTTCTAATTTCTGTCCAACAAATACATGGTCTTTCCATTTTTGTGAACGGAAGTCTCCAGCACTATGGTCAACAAAATCTTTTATAACTTTAATATCGTATTTACTTTCTTCTACCATACCCTCAAATGCATCGTCCATAAATCTAAAGTAATCTTTCTTATCATGTCTTGGGCCTGCACTCGGGACAATGATTACAATGATACCATTTGTTTTTAAAACACGAAGTAATTCATCAAAGATTTTAAATGGGTTTGCAATATGTTCAAGTGTTTGTCCAGATACTACTATATCAAACCTTTCACTGTGTTCAGGTATCACATACTTATGTTTCATTAAATGTGTGACACTCGGTGCGTCTACAATATCTCCAATGAAGTATTCTTTAGTATAGTTTTTCCATAGACCTTTATAACTTCTTTCGAGTTTACCACCACCCCCTAAGTCAAAAATGTCATTCTCTTTATCTAAGTATGGTGCAAGTTCCTTTATAACTTTTTCCATATTGTCTAGTGAACTTTGATGCATTTTTACTCCTAATCTACTGTTCCCGCAATACAATATCTATAACCTTTTAATCTAACTGGTTTTGTCTCATGTATAACATTACCTTTAAACAAAAGTAGTCTACCATGTTTAATAGGTATTTCTACTTCTGCATCAGTAATCCACAATCCTTGTGCATTTTCTGGTGGGTCAATGTAATATGTAAATGCCCACCTTGCAGGCCAGTGATTGTGTGGTATAGTAATTTGTTCTTTTTCATATCTAGTTCCCCAGATTGCTGTGACTCTTAAATGTTTAATGTACGCATTATACCAATTAGACATTTGACTTCTTCTAAGATGATTAGGAGATTGATACATGTTTTCTTTCTCTGCACATTCAACTGCAAATTTAGAAATTATTTCACATAGTGTTTTAATTTCAGGATACTCTAGTTCTTTACTATGAAAAGTTCCAGTAGTTAGTGCCTTAACATTAGATAAAAAATTATTTTGGTCTCCAGTTGAGTCTATACGTTCAACTAATCTTGTATTCATATCTTCATTATCAATATCCAAAGTATAGATACGTTCTACTACTTTGGTTTCAACTGAATGCATAAATCTCTACTCCCTTGTTTTATTTTCTTCCACGTGTTTGCGGTTGCAGTACCCGTTATTTGTAGTGCGGGTCTTTTTATCCAAGAACCATTCCATGTTGCATGTGGTAAAGTAGACCATTCCCATGTGACCACTTCTCCTTTCTTCCATTGTGTGTGAACATAATTACCAAACTGAACTATCTGGCCAGGCTCCCAATGTTGTAAAAACACTAGAAATCTAACTTTATCTTTTGCATATTTAAAATCTGGACTATTTATTCTACTTGGTCTTGGTTCACCAGGCAAGTTATCTATATGATACATCAACTGTTGATTAGGTTTTTGGTCATGAAACTTCCATGTTTGTTCTTTCTTTTTATTTAATTCAAACCACTCTGCAACTCTTCTAAAAGTAGGAAATTTGTAATCATCGTTAAATCTATATGCATCAAACATTTCTGCATCAGGTTGTCCCGCATAATTATCTGCGTCTTCAAGTGCATGATAAACTCCGTCAACGGTAGATGCTTTATTGTTTGCGTAGGTATATGGTTGTTCATTAAATCGTTTAGTTTTTAATCTTTCTCTTCTAACAAATGTTATCTCTTTTAAAAAGTTGCAATCAAAACGACCAATAATTTTAAAGAACTCTCCTTCTTTATCTTTTGTCCACTTATTAAAATGATAATCCTTAAACATGAATTATATATTGGGTTTGTCCATGTCTCTCTTTAGTAAACATGTTTCTCTTACAAAATCTATCAACCGCATTTGTGACACCTTCTTTACCATAAGATGCACCAGGCCAGTAGTAATCATCTCCCATAATCATACCACCCACTTTTACTACCTTTAAAGAGTTTTCTAAATCTTTTAGACAACCTTGATAACCGTGGTCTCCGTCTACATATATCCAATCTACTTTTTCGGGTTTTGACTCAAACCATTCGTCTGAAAACATACGATGTATTGTGACTCTTGGGTCTTGTCCTATTGTTGACTTTACTTGACCGTAAATTGCATCATAGTATTTTTGAAAGTCTTCGTCTTTCTTTTCTATATTTAAAATTCTAGAATACTTTTCTAGATAGTCATCATAGGATTTATATTCATCAGATTTTTTGTAAGGTTCTACTGACCATGGGTCAATTAGTTCTAGTCTGGATATACCACAATTAAGAAATTGTCTTGCAGTACTACCAGCCCAAACACCTATCTCTGCACCTTCTGAACCAGACGGTATTCTATGCATTAAGTGTTGGGAGTCTTTATTGTTAGGTGATGCCATCATGAGACTTCTTCTCCTTTATTTTACTATTCCATACATTATCTATCTTTCTTTTAATTGATGCTCTATGGTCATTTAGAATGTAAACAAGTCTTGCATACTGGATAAAGTCGTCATGAAAATTCTGTTCTTTTTCTAGTTTTCTTTTTGTATCTTCAATATCCCATAACGAACTATTTAATTCTTTTAGATGTGTAAACAAATATCTTGAGATTACATTGTTGTATTCTTGATACGCATCAGATAGTTTATTAAGTTCAATATCTACATCTAAACCTTTTGCTTTTTTAATTTCTAATATGGAGAGTTTGTCAAACAGTTCTCCAACACTGACATCTATTTTAGGCATATGGATTTAACGGCATTCCGTTTTTCACTCCTCTTATTATATGATGACTTACAAAACCACCTTTACTATAAACATGTATATTCTCTCTCTTCATATATAGTAATGCCATATGCATCATTCCTGAGTCAACTCCAATATGTAGTTTTGCTTTACTCATTGCATAACCAATATGAGTTAGATGATTTTTCATTCCAGGCGTCTGTGCGGCACCACCCACAACGACAACATGGTATCCCATGTCTTGATATCTACCTATAATTCTTTGTTGTTCCTCGGGAGTTATTTGTCTACCACTATCCATAGTATCAAACTGTGCGGTAATAATATTATCAGGCATAAGTAATGCGTGTTCTTGTTTTCCTTGCAACATTGGTTCGTCTAAACACAATTCACTTGCATCTAGTAAATCATCTAAAGGTAGTTTGGACTCTCTTTCGATAGGTGGGTCATTTGGGTGTAAGTCTACAACATCTTTATAATAATAGGTTTGAACATTTTCTCGGGTTTCATCAAAGGGTACACCACTCATATTTACACACTGACATGGTTTTCTTATGTGGTCTAACCATTCGTCTTCAAAAAGTAATCCTAGATTATCGTGAGTGACATATTGTATTGACCCTTCGGGAAACAGACTCATGAGTTCAGGCCAACTCTTCCATTTTCTTTCCTTGTCGTTCTGTTGACCATGTAAGTGAAGGGTGACGGGAGTATTATGTCTCTTAGAATAGTTGTACGCAAGTAGACATTGATGTACTCTATCTCCTAAACCAGGCGTGGTAAAAGACCTATCACCCTTCCGCATACTGCGGTTTCTAACTGCAATGTGTTTCATTATAAAGAGTCAATATAAGATTGTAAGTTTTCCATGTCTTCGGTTGATAGGTTTGCGGCTTGTCCCCACATAAGTGCAGATTGACTACCACGAGTTTCTCCGTTCTTATACTGTGTTAACATTTTCACAATCGAAGTACTACCGACTAGTTTAGGGCCGATACCACCTTCTCCTTTCATACCATGACACATATTACAGTTAACATATATCTTTGCACCTTTATCTGCGGGAGTTTCAGTTTGCATTGCAACTCTCTTTGCTTCTAATTGTTCTGAGAATGTTCCATACTCTGCAGTATATTCTTCATAACATTCTCCCCAACAACCATGAACGTCTCCATACCCTGATACTTCTGCGTTCATTACAGTTGTATACAGTATTCCACCAATACCTAGAATACTGACTAACATCATTGCGATACTAAATTTCATTTGTTTTTCCTCTTATAAGATGTGTTTCCGTTTGCGTACTTATGATTAACTTCACTGTGATGTTGTTCATCTGCACGAACGTGTCTAATTAAATCAGATAGTTTTGCATTACTACCCATTTCATAATATTGAATTGCAAGTCTAGGTGCGGGAACATTTTCTACTTCCCCACTTTCGACTAACCCAAGATAATCCGTATAACTCTTTACTGCCTCTTCTTCAAAGTATGCAATCATTCGATGTGCAGTCTTGTAATCTATTACATATAATATGAAATAGAATAACATAAAGATAAGTTGTGCAAACAAAACTAGATATCTTTCAAACCAATTTGGTTTTGCAATCTCAATAAAAAACATTAGATGCATTCTTTCATTCTCTGCTTCTGATAACATCTCTCGAATGTCAGGCCCATATCCAGTTTTCATTTTACGTAAACTTTTGAGATGCAACCAAACACCCGCAACAATACCAGGCACTCCCGCAACTGTTTCTAAAACAACTGCACGGTGTCCATATCGTTTTGCAAAAAAGGTATCCGCAACAAACCTAAAAAACTTTGTCATGGACATTGCAAGTGTTTCTCTTATTCTTTCGACCATACGTATACTTTTGTATCTTGTTCCTCGTAAAAATTATATTGACCCTGAGTCATTGCAAAAATATCATCGGGTCTACTTATATCTATAATGTCGCAAAGTTCGTAAGGGTTCTCACATTTAGTTATATGCGATTTATTATAATGTAAGAACCTTTGTATCTCTGCACATTGGTTTTCTATTTCTAAAAACAAGTAATCATCATTTACATAATTACTGTAGTTAGGATATTTTATATTCCAACCACCCGCTTCATGCCACCATTCAAAACAATCGATTGGTGGACGGTAGACTATTATAATAGGATAACCATAATTTGTCAAGTGTTCTAGTTGATATGCAAAGTCATGTGACTTAATTATCTTAATACCTTCACTATCCTTAAATGGTTTATCCCACTCTTCTCGTTGTACACCATAGTCTTGACCCGCACCAAAGTAAGTTGCAAAGTGATTTGGTTTCTTACCTTCTTCTTCGTCTTCTTCTCTAAAGTAAAAGGTTTTATCTTCTTGATAATCAGAGTGATTGATATCTTTAGAAAAGTAAATACCCTTTACTACTCCAGACCAACGAGAGCCTGGAGCTCCCGTTGCAAGAATATATTCATTTGTCTTGGTTTGATTTGTCAATTAGACCACCTTCTTTTGGTTCACTTTCTAATCTGACATGTACATACTTTCCTCGTTTAGTTCCTCTATCGTAAAGATAGTCGTACATATTACCCGCACCAGCCTTTATACCTAAATGCCAACCATGATACCATGCACCACCTACGAGTCCAAGATATACAACCATTGTTATAAATTGAAAATCTGTCATTGTCCACACACTATAAACGTATTAGGAACAACTTGACAAGTGTCCCCTTCTTGTACCATTAGACTAGGAGAAGGTTCTCCTATATCAAAATCATCTAAATATAACCAAGTCTTTAATACTGATTTTAAGTCAAGTGCTTGCTGGTTCCATTTTACAAGAAACATCAAACTGTTTGGATTGATAAAACTCATAAGTTTATCTCTAAATGCATTACCGTCTTCTCCGATAATCCACTCATAGTTTCCGACTTTCTTCTGAATGATTTCTTTTGATTTAGGGTCTGCATTCATTTTTCTTAATGCTTCTCTTAAGTATTCTTTATTTGGATTATCTTTATGTACCCACAATGCTTTCTGTAATCCGTCACGAAAAGACTTCGCAAGTTTATATGAGTCATAAAAAACACCTTCGGGTTTCTTACCCCACTTTCTTTCAAACAATATCTCAAACTGTTTGTTTGGATAGTTAGGGTCATCGACATGACTTCCGTCAGGTGCAAGTAATCCATGCGTAAACCAAACCGTTGCGGGTTTAAATGTTTCTACGTGTTTCTTATATGCGGCTGGGTTCTCACGAGTCACATTAAGTTCTCCTCGTTTGAATGCAAGTCTTCTTTCACTTCCTTTCATTCCTTTGACCCATGTCACATTCTCTTTCCACCATGCAACTGCATCATCGACATTATTAGTGATACCACTTTCTAACATAGTGATTGCCATAGTCTCAGGTACTTGTCCCGAACCAAATGCAAAAGCAATCTTATTACAGTGTTCTCCGTTAAAGTCTTTACACTTCTGACCAAGTAATCTACCTACAATGATTGTTAGGTTCATAAGACCAATTGACTCATAGTCTCGGTAATCGTAGTCTACATTTTCTTGTAGAAAAGATATACCATTACCACCGTGTGATACCATGACCATGTCATTGAGTCCTTGATATTCATTATGGAATTTATTAAATCCACCGATACCTCTTGCACTTGGTAAATGTAATAGACTTATTTTATCACCGTCTAATTGTTTCTCAAGTTCTTTTGCAACGATAGATGCCCATACAGAAGTTCCACCACCTACCTTTTGCGGTATCACAAAAGTAAAGTTTGCAAATGCAAACGATGATGCGAACATTAATAATAATAAAAGTTTCTTCATGCGTACTCCAGTTTAGTTCTTTTATTTAGACCGAAGATAAGTACCGAGACAATTGCAATACAAAGTGCAATAAACATCGGTCTTGTCATCAACGAATTAATATCATATATAGTTGTTATTTGAAGAGTTAAACCTTCAATTCGTTCACTTAATATAAACCCGATTAACAATGCGGGTCTACTGAATTTATAATGTTTACATAACATACCTATGGTAGTCATAATACCTAGTATCGCATAGTCTTCCCAACCCCCCGTATATTGAACCGCAGTCCAGACTACAAGGAATAAAAGTATAGGAAAATACCACGCAAATGGTATCTCCGTAATCCGTGCGATTTGTTTATTAAATAGTAAACAAATAAAACAGACGAGTATTGTACTACATAGAAACCCAAATGTCAAGGAAAAAATGAACCTTTCGTCCTCTAATAACTCGGGTGTTCCTAAATCAAAGTTTAGATATGCAAATAAGGCAATCAACATTGCGGCAAACTTGGCGCCTGGGATACCGAACAACATAGTGGGTATCATTGAAGTTGCTTTTTGTGAATTGTTTGCACCTTCTGGCCCTATGACTCCTTTGATATTACCTTTACCAAAAGGTATTCTTTCGTTTGGATTAGTTGCAACTGTTTGTCCATATGCAATCCAATCTGAGATAGAACCGCCAAGTGCGGGCAGTAATCCTATGACTGCACCAATAAGTCCACCTCGAAGTGATAACCAACGGTTTTTCCAACACTCAATAAATGCTTGTTTGGTTTGATTGGTTGAATATCCAAAGGTACTATCAGATATCTTACCGTATTTCAATCCCGCAATCATTTCGGGTATTGCAAATAAACCTACTGCAACGGGTACAATCTGTACACTGTCTGCAAGATAATACCAACCAAAAGTAAATCTATCAGACGCATCATATGGGTTGATACCTATCATTCCTAACCAAACACCAAATGCAAGTGCAATCAATCCACGAAACCACCATTTACTTGATATAAAAAC
>Ga0213859_10001177_pt1 | contig 11759 bp, 24 predicted proteins | sample PICome_2_FD_160133 | JGI IMG/M metagenome (GOLD analysis project Ga0213859, IMG submission 160133) | Coastal seawater microbial communities near Pivers Island, North Carolina, United States - PICO304 | ecosystem: Environmental > Aquatic > Marine > Coastal | place: USA: North Carolina... | reverse complement strand
CTTCTTTTTCCCACTGCTTATCTGGCAATTGGTGGCTGGCTTACTGGCACAACGTTTGTTACGAGCTGGTATACCCACGGGTTGGCGTCTAGTTACCTTGAGGGTGCTAATTTTCTCACGGCAGCAGTGTCAACTCCTGCTGACGCTATGGGTCATTCTCTTCTTCTACTTTGGGGTCCTGAGTCTCAAGGAAGCTTTATCAGGTGGCTCCAACTGGGCGGACTCTGGAATTTTGTGGCGCTCCACGGAGCCTTTGCTCTCATAGGTTTCATGCTCAGGCAGTTTGAGATTAGTCGTCTAGTCGGTATCCGTCCCTACAATGCAATCGCGTTTTCTGGTCCTATCGCTGTCTTTGTGTCTGTCTTTCTCATCTATCCTCTCGGACAGTCCAGTTGGTTCTTTGCGCCGTCGTTTGGTGTTGCAGCGATATTTAGGTTCCTACTCTTCCTACAGGGCTTCCACAACTGGACGCTCAACCCGTTCCATATGATGGGTGTTGCAGGTATCCTGGGTGGTGCATTGCTTTCTGCAATCCACGGTGTTACAGTAGAGAATACTCTGTATGAAGATGGTGAACAAGCAAATACTTTCAAAGCATTTGACACAACTCAAGAAGAAGAAACCTATTCAATGGTTACAGCGAACCGCTTCTGGTCTCAGATCTTCGGTATCGCGTTCAGCAACAAACGCTGGCTTCATTTCTTTATGCTTTTTGTTCCTGTTATGGGGCTCTGGACTTCATCCATTGGCATTATTGGTCTTGCCCTTAACCTCCGTGCTTACGATTTTGTATCTCAAGAGGTTAGAGCGGCAGAGGATCCTGAGTTCGAGACGTTCTACACAAAGAACATCCTATTGAATGAAGGTCTACGTGCCTGGATGGCACCAGTGGATCAACCACATGAGAACTTCGTGTTCCCAGAAGAAGTATTGCCAAGAGGCAACGCTCTGTGATATAATTAGGGGGTGTAACAACCCTCTTTTTTTTATACATAATAAGAAAGACTATGGACATCATAATTTACACTAGCACTGGTTGTGGATGGTGTACCAAGACAAAAGAATTACTGAACAGAGCAAACATCACAGAATATACAGAGATTAATTGGTCTGACTTATCTGGAGATGAGCAAGAACAATTTAGATTGGATAATCCAGAGGCAAGTGGGTTTCCTGTTATCTTTGTAGATGGTGTAATGTATGCTGGATTAGTACCACTTGCTAAAAAATTTCTTGCTGATGGATTAGTTACTGCTCCCCAGAAAAAATGAAAGATTTGAAAATAAATAGAGGCATAGAGCTCATGCTTAGGGGGGCGAAGAAGAAGGAAGCAGAAGAGAAACCTTCAAAAGGTTTCGCTATCACCAAGTTTTTTACCCTGCTAAAGCGAAGAGTCTACTTCAACTTTGAACTCTGGTGGGACAAGAAAGAAAGTTAGTTCGGAGTGAACCATGGCACAAGCAACAGTCCTGTACTTTTCAGCAACAGTTTCGTTTATTTTTCTCTGCGTTGGTGTGATTGCTGGATGGACAGCGAACGAAAAACTCCACGAGTTCATGTATGGTAAAATGGAGAGCGAAAATGTACACCCAGAGATGCTAGATGGAGAAGGTCAATGGATCAATGAAGAATTACTGTCGGTTCGCTTTGTAGATGAAGACGAATTTGACGACGAATAAATATACTTACGCAATCGATTAGGTCATGCAATTATTACTGAATGAAGTGCTGCAAAAAGTTAGCAACGCCAAGACAAAAGTACAAAAGATTAAACTCTTACAGGAATATAATTCTCCAGCACTCAGACAAATTCTGATTGCAAACTTTGATGAGAGTGTAGTCTCTATGCTTCCTCCTGGAGAAGTTCCATACAAAGAGAACGATGCACCAGAAGGGACAGAGCATACGAAACTAGTACATGAGTATCGTAAGCTCTATCTCTTCTTCAAGGGTGGTGCTAACATTTCCCAGACCCGAAGAGAATCACTTTTTATTCAACTTTTAGAGGGTTTACATAAAGGTGAAGCTGAAGTATTATGTTTGGTGAAGGATAAAAAACTCGGCAAGCGTTGGAAAATTACCAAGCAATGTGTTGAGGAAGCCTTCCCACAAATTGAATGGGGAAATAGATCTTAATGGCAAAAGGAGTAAACATTATTCATGCAAACTGTGATCCAGAATTAGCACAGGACAAATCTCTACCACATACTGCTTACTTGATTGAGTTTGATGATGGTAATGGTGTTGTGTATGATATCGTTACTGCTGGTAAGAGAGTAGAAATATTTGATTACTATTGGGATAAATATCGAAATGTAATTAGCATGAGACAAACAGAGGGCAGAACTAATCCTAAACTCTGGCAAGATCCTAAAAAGAAAAAGAAATGAACAACGCAGACTCAAACTGGTGTATTTTTTATTGTAAAACTTCCGACCCAACCTCTTGGCATACTATGAAGTTGTGGCGTAGTGATGGTGTACTAGTGTCTGCTAAAACATATGATGATGTGTATAAGTTTAGAAGATTCAAAGAAGCATTTGACTTTGCAAAGAACTTAATCACAGAAGAACCAACACCAAAGTATAATGCCGAAGTGCGTAGAGTCTGCCGCACTCGCGGCGAGGGGTTTTACTTAGCACACAACTAAACTGTATCAACTGATACAGTTGTCAAAGCATACATAGTATGGTATAATAACCATACGTTCATCCCATTCGTTGTTTGCGAATAGCGAATGGGACGCAAGTAAGTCGCGGAACGGAGCGTTCATCCTATGCTTTCATTAGCACTCATCTTTTTTAGTCATGTCCCAGTGGAGAATTATCTTCGCTGTGAAGACTATGAATGGTTGAAGCAAGGATTGGAAGAGACAACTCTTTTCACTCCCTTTGAGAAATCTGATCTTCTCATCCACTGGATGAATCATACAGATCCTCATTGTTTTGAAGCACAGGACGCAAACGACTGAAGGAACGGGGACTAATCACCCTACTCTTTCAGGAGAACCTACAATGAACACCCTAACTCTCATCAAGAAGCAGATCGAAAAGGCTAACGCAATTCATGATGCACAAATCTCTCACACCGCATATCGTGGCGTGAAGTTTGAGTGCAAGCATGGCGTTGCTGACGAAGTACATGGTACATTCTGCTATCGCGGTCACACTTATCAGAAGTGATATGGAGAACTATGTCTATCATTATGATGACATGGATAAAGATAGCAGACCACCCAGTTGTTATCAACTCAAATATAGAGGAGTAACATACTGGTCCTGCTATCGGATGCACTTACACGAATACTTCGAGGGACTACTTAAAGTAGAACCAAGTAACAGGAGGGGTTGATCCCCTCCTTTTTTTATGGTATGATGTCAGCAACATGTCACAATAAATACATGGATAAAGAGAGACTAAAACTCATCGTCAAGAACCTCAAATCTCTGGTCGATGCACTGGAGAGTGAGGTTTATTCTGATACCGATGCTTACAAGATTCAATTGCAGCAAGGTGGACCAAAATTTGGTTTCAAATATGATGATGGAGACGATGATGGATATCCAGACTGACTGGCGTTATAGTGATGAGCGTATGCAATATCGAGAGGCAGCATTAAAGGTGTTGCTTTCAAAGTTTGGTCATCAATTAGAAGGTGGCGTACCAAAGTATTCTTCGCAGTCAATTTATGAGTGTGCTCATGACTGGGTATCTCAAGGTAACGTCAGCACTGCTGGCATTGTAAAATACTACGAAGCATACTACGGAGGTAACTAATTGAGATTCAAAGACACTATCAAAGCAGCAAAGAAAGCGATCAAGCTTGCGGAAAAGAACCCGATGCTGTATACTAATGAAGAGATCTGGTACATGAAGAAGGCACTTCAGACTGCCAAGCGTGATCTCGCAGCAAAACGTGAACGAATGAGCAAAGGATTTAAGAATGAAGCAACAACATGGGTCAGTGCGCCTGGTACAAGTGACTCCCGAAGCGGAGAAGACGATGGGGTACGTAGCGAGAGTCTCGAACCCCAACAATCAGGAGAATCCTAACGTCGCTGGTCTTCTGAAGTATTGTATCAAGCACAATCACTGGTCTGTGTTCGAGCAAGCATTCATGACGCTTGAGATTGAAACGAACCGTGGCATCGCAGCTCAAATCCTGCGCCACCGTTCGTTCACATTTCAAGAGTTTTCTCAGCGGTATGCTGACAGTTCTATGCTGGCAGATGAGATCCCTTTGTTTGATCTTCGCCGTCAGGATACTAAGAACCGTCAGAACAGTATTGATGATGTTGATCCTTTCGTTCAACAAGAACTTGAGATCAGCATCAAGCGACACTTCCAGAGTGGTATGGACATCTACAAGCACATGCTAGAGATGGGTATTGCTAAGGAATGTGCTCGCTTTGTTCTTCCTCTGGCAACTCCCACTCGCATTTACATGTCAGGATCTGTGCGTTCTTGGATGCACTATATAGATCTACGCAGTGCCCATGGAACCCAGAAAGAACACATGGATATTGCTGCTCAGTGTAAGGAAATCTTCGCTGAACAATTCCCTATTTGTGCGGAGGCACTTGATTGGTTATGAAAACACTTACACTAGAAGACTATCAAAAAGCAGGCGAAAAGTTTTGGCCTAAGTATTGGTACATCGCTAAAGAACTTGGGGAGGATGCCAAACCTGAGCAAGTCCTCAAAGTTATGGAAGCGATTGGTAGTGTTGCACTCAAGCAAGCACTAGAAGATAAACTATCTGGTCCATTTGGATTCAATAAAAAGGAGAAAGAAGATGGCGACGTATCCAGTTATTAATACTAAAACTGGTGAACAAAAGGACGTTGTATGTAGCGTCCATGAATGGGACCAGTGGAAGGAAGACAATCCAGACTGGACAAGAGACTGGAGTGATCCCTCTACTTGTCCTGGATCTGGTGAGGTCGGTGACTGGAGAGATAAGATGAGTAGAACTCATCCTGGATTCCATGACATCATGAAGAACAAGATTGCTCCTAAGGCACCACGCAACAAAACCATTACTGATAAGTATCGTTAAACTATGCCAGCAAGAAAGAAGACTAACCGCGCACCTGGAGAAGGTATGAGTGCTAAGCAGCGCAAGCGCCGTAAGCCCATCAGCGAAGACTACATGCTCCCCATTGAACCACTGACTGACAATCAGAAGGTGATGTTTGATGCCTGGGATGAAGGCAAGATGATCTATGCCTATGGTGTAGCAGGTACAGGTAAGACATTCGTCGCACTGTACAAAGCACTAAAGGATGTACTCAATGAGTACACACCATATGAAAAGATTTATATCGTCCGCTCTCTAGTTGCTACTAGGGAGATTGGTTTCCTTCCTGGCGACCATGAAGATAAGTCTTCTCTCTATCAGATACCATACAAGAACATGGTTCAGTCCATGTTTGAGATGCCAGATGATAACTCATACGAAATGCTGTATGATAATCTGAAGCAACAGGAAACTGTATCGTTCTGGTCTACTAGTTTCATCCGTGGTACTACTCTTGATAACTCTATCGTTATCATTGATGAGTGCCAGAACCTGAACTTCCACGAACTGGATAGTATCATCACTCGTGTTGGACAAGACAGTAAGATTGTATTCTGTGGTGATGCAGCACAGACTGACTTACAAAAGATCAGTGAGCGTACTGGCATCATTGACTTCCAACGCATCCTCCAGAACATGCCCGAGTTCCAACTTGTAGAGTTTGGTATCGAAGACATCGTTCGTTCTGGTCTAGTCAAGTCTTACCTCATCAACAAAATTAATCTGGGTCTATGAAGTTGTTTAATCATGTAGGTGAGATTGAACCTATTGAAATGTCTGCTGAGATGGTGGATGGCAAACGCATGTACCTGACACCAGAAGGTTTCAAGTTCCCGTCTGTCACCACAGTGATTAGCAACAACAAAGAAAAGATGGCGGGCATCGCTAGGTGGCGAGCCCGTGTTGGCGAGGCAAAAGCAAATGCTAAATCTGCTCGTGCTACTGGTCGAGGCACAAAGTATCATTCTATTGCTGAAGATTACTTCAACAATAATCTAGACCTGAAGAAGTATAGTAAGTTTCCACTCCCTGTTTTGATGTTCCATCACAGCAGGGATGTTCTGGACCGTATAAATAATATCTACTTACAAGAAGCAGCACTCTACTCCAAACATTTGGAGTTAGCAGGGCGTGTAGATTGTATTGCTGAGTTCGACGGAGTGCTGTCTATCATTGATTTCAAGACAGCAGAAGAACCTAAGCGTGAGAAATATCTTTACGACTACTTCGTTCAGGAAACTGCATACGCATGTATGCTTCAGGAAAACTATGGGTTGAGTGTAAAGCAACTCGTAACTATCGTTGCTTGTGAGAACGGAGAAACTCAAGTGGTGGTTCACCCACCTAAGAAAGAATTCTTTATGAAACTAATGAGTTACATCGACGAGTATCAAGAACGATATGGACAAAAAACAATTGTTAGAGGATAAATTTATGACCGCTGCGAAGTTTTCGCAGGAAGTGGAGAAGATTGCATTACACAATCCCGACATGAATTATATTGATTCGGTAATCCACTATTGCGAAGTGAATGAAATTGAGATAGATAGTGTAAGTAAGTTGATTAGCAAACCTCTGAAGGAAAAACTCCGTCACGAGGCACAGCAACTCAATTTTATGAAGAAGACCAGTCGTGCCAAGTTGATGCTAGTATGAGTTTTTTCCAGTCTGATATAGTTAGAGGTGACATCCAAGAGATGTTAGAACTACAGCAGTTCTGTTTCAGATCTGCTATGAATTTTGTCCTCTTGGATCCCGAGAGGAAGATGCAATACTTTGAAGCTCTAGAGACACTGATCACGAAGCAAAAGATTTTCTATGCACGTGTCAAATTAAGTGACGATCCCGAAGCAAAGTCTGTCCTTGAGACGATGAAGCAGGGTGTTGTCATGCTAGGTGCTACACCCGACACACCTATCGAACAGATGTTCGATGAACTGTTGGAGAAAGTCCAGATAATGAAGGACCAGTTGAAAAGTGGCACAGAGGGTTGACGCCCGACTCTGTGCCTGTTATTATGTCTAAGTGATAGGGCATCACACAAACCAAATCCAAACTAATCCGAGGTAATCCGAATGTCATTCGCAGATCTGAAGCGTAAATCCCAGAACAATTTCTCCTACCTGCAGAAGGAACTGGAGAAGTCATCCAGCGGCAAGAACGTTGATGACCGTTTCTGGAAACCAGAGGTTGACGCTTCTGGTAACGGGTACGCTGTTATCCGTTTCCTCCCCGCCCCTGAAGGTGAGACTATCCCCTGGGCAAAACTGTACTCCCACGCCTTCCAAGGTCCTGGTGGTTGGTACATTGAGAACTCCCTGACCACTCTCAACGAGAAGGATCCCGTTGGTGAAGTCAACCGCCGTCTCTGGAACAGCGGTAGTGATGAAGACAAAGAGACTGCTCGTAAGCAGAAGCGTAAGCTCCAGTATTACAGCAACATCTATGTCGTGAAGGATCCTAAGCACCCTGAGAACGAGGGCAAGGTGTTCCTCTACAAGTATGGCAAGAAGATCCATGACAAGATCCTCGCTGCCATGCAACCTGAATTCCAAGACGAGACTCCTGTTAATGTCTTCGATCTTTGGGAAGGTGCTAACTTCAAACTGAAGATCAAGAAGGTTGCAGGTTACTGGAACTATGATTCTTCTGAGTTTGATTCTGTCTCTGCTCTCAGTGCAGATGATGATGAACTGGAAGCAGTGTGGAAGTCCGAGCATTCGCTTGAGGCATTCACTAACAAGGACCAGTTCAAGTCCTACGAGGATCTTGAGCGTCGCCTGAACATGGTGCTTGGTATCACCCAGCGCACTGCTGTTCCTAGCGTTGATGACGAAGAGTATGAGCCTGTCGTTGCTGCTGCTCCTCAGCCTGTTGAAGGGCATCATCGCACCACAGCATACAAGGAAGAGGCAGTCGTTGATGATGACGATGCCCTGTCTTACTTCGCTCGTCTTGCTGAAGAAGACTGATCTTTAACTGACACTTAACTACAAAATCAAAGACCTCTGCTAGAATACAGAGGTCTTTTTTTCTGAAGACATCGTAAACTTTACAAAGTATTCTCATGAAATTCGCAATCGCTCTTGCTGCTCTTCCTTTCATGGCAGCACCTGCCCTTGCTGGACCTTATGTGTCCACCAAATCTGAATTCAAATTCAGCGACGACAACTACAAAGAAGCAGTCAACCAGGCACGTCTTGGTTACGACTGGAAGGTTGGTATCGCCAAACCTTATGTTGAACTTGGTGGTGGTGCCAAGACTCCTGATGGCGGCGACTCCAAAGGTTTCGTTGCTGCTGAAGTCGGCACTGGTCTGAAACTGACCGAGAAACTGTCTGCTAAGGCAAAGGTTGAAGCAATCAGTCTGAGCACCAAGACTGATTGGAAGGCAGAAATCAGCACTAAGTATCGCTTCTGATGAGCATCAAAAAGAACCTGATATGCTGTGCCACAAGTCCTGTATGCCACTTCGTAGCCCTGTGTATTGGGTTCTTGGCGGCGATTGAATTGATACACACTCACGCTCACTATACTATGAGCACAGATGCGAACAGTTATGTTCATGCCTTCTGTAAACAAAACTTGAAGGAGTGTGAGCGTATCATTTCAAATTTGGAAGACTGATTACATAAATCTGGAAAAAAAATTCGGGCAATTTTTTGCCCGAAAAAGTCAACCAGTTTCCTTCAGTCTCTTACTGATATAAGTGCTAGACTTTTTATAGTACATCTGTTTCTTGAAGTCGTCTACAAATGATCTAAGGTACTGAGGTTTCAGTAGATAAATCTCTCGGTTCTTTTCGTTTTCGGATTGTAACCACTCAGCAACGGTAACGGGACTACAAATCTCGTTACCGTTTTTTTGTACCACAGTACCGTTGATGTTTAATTTGTGTGTGCCATTGTAGAATGTCTCATCTACACGTAGACCAGCAGCATAAGGTCCAATCTTTTCTCTGATCTCATAGTGATGGATCTCTGAGTATGGATCATCATACTCTGCCTCTGCTATCTTATACATTTCATAGTTAGTCTTTGGCCAGTCATGAGAACCGTTGATCATGTTGTTGACTAGAAGAATTACCCAGTCATAGAATGGATCACCGTATACAATGTCTGCTATCTGATCGGGTCTCAGTCCTTCTTTTACGCTATACTTCTCGAAGAAGACAACGTTAGAAAACACATCATCATTTACTTTATATCTACGAAAGAAGTTCTTAGCAGTCCTTCTATCAGATGATGAGAAAGGATAACTAATTGGTTTTTCGTCGTAACTGATGTCTGGTAGTAGAGAGAAGTACATTATCGGACGTTTCCTGAGGCGATGTCTTCAGCGAAGCATACTTTTGTTTCTTGGAATGAAAGGGACAGTGTATGTGCAACTGGTCTTCCATCGTATCTCACTGAGTATGCTCCATCTGGAGTATAATTTGTATCTATATTAGTTAGAGCACACATCTTGAATCTTGGTAGATGTGGATTCTCTTTTCCACCATGCATGTATGAAACTTGTACTAGTTTTGGAACACCAATGAATCCTAATCTGATTCCTTCGTTCTTATCATCTTTGTTGAATCCCAAAACAACACCTGGATCCATACTTGGTAGCATTATTTGATTGAACTGGCGTATGATTCCACTGATTTGCTTTGCTTCATTTTCATGTCTTGCATACAACTTGAAATTCAGTGTGAAGTTTCTCAGTTGAGGACCACCATACAGTAGTTCTGTGTTTGGATTCATGATCGCACCAGAAATACCACCAAAGATATCATTGTATGATAGAGTATCTCCAGTTAATCTTGAGGTTGCTTCTTGTAAAGTGGCGGCACCAATGAGAGGTCCCAGTCTGTTCGCAAAGTTAGCTGCTGTTTGAACGGCACCCAATGCTTTATTACCAAATCCTTTCTGTGCCATTGCTCGCAGACCATCGGTCGCAAGAGTGCTGATGTTCTTTCCCTCCCAGTTTGCTCTGTATCCAGTAGAGATATCTTCTGGAACATACATGATAACAGGGTTGCCAATTTCAGTGTAGTCTGTCTGGTTGTATGCAAATTGTGCCTCAAATTTTACACTACCATCTGCTTCAATATTAGAACCATTTTTTTCTTTGCTAAATGGTGGTGAGTAATTATAGAATCTAAACATGACATAATCATCACCAGCACCAAGTCCTCCTTCTCCTGCTGCAGGGTCAGGCATAGGATATCGATAACACTTGCTAGCATCTGCTGGTGCAACTGGGGGAGCAAGCTTGCCCAGTTTCTGCATGATATCTATTTTGGATGCTTCAAGAGCATCTTTTGCTGCTTTCTCTGCTTCGTATTCACGTGTTTCAACAGCTACTCTGTGATCATCTCTAATTTTTGAGATGGTATCTTTATTCTCTTTTGCGAGAGCATCAGTTTTTGTTGTGTCTGTAATCGGTTCCCATTGACCTATGGTTGCAGATCCACCTGCTGCAGCGGCACCGCCAGCCCACTGGGGGGATTTGTACCCATAATATGTTCCATCCAAAGGATCAAATTTTACTTTTTCATAACCCTGGGCTTTAATTGGCTCTAGGTTTCCCGAAGTTACACTACCTGGATATACAGCAGACATTATTTCGCCATCTCCCTAGATTGTTTTGTTCCGTAACCTCTAATCATTCTTGATCCAGTGATTTTGTCGTAGAAATTCTCATCAGTCTCTTCCCATACAATTTTTCTATCTATAGGAAAGACCATACCATTTAGATCTCTTACATAATCTTCGGTTGGGAGTAAGATAGCAGTATCCCATTCACTAGCAGCAAGATCTAGAAACAAACCGTCTACATGTGCTGTTAGGTATTTATGAAAACATCTCTTAGGAATGTCGATTCTACCATTCAATAATTTCTTGGTAGCAATCACTCTTTTCTTTGGAGACATGTAATGTAAGTTTGCACCCCAAAATTCATCTTTGCCTGCTGCTTTGATGACATAGACAAGTGGGAATCTATCATAGTAAGGCAACCATTTCATCTTTGCCTTGTACTCAAACATGTACAGATGTCCTGCTACAGTGTGCCTACGTAGTTCATTTGCATCTTGTGATTTAGCAGCACCAGCACGATCTTTACGTTCGTCTAAAATATATTTGTTGAAGTTCTTTTTGTAACTACTTGCTTCTTGTTTGACGGCGGCTCTATACCAACTGAGAGATTTCTTCTCTCCGCCTGTCTTGTTTGTTACTCTTTCAAAGAGTGTTTTGTATCCTGGGTCTTTGTTTACTGTGTTGCGCTGAATAGACGCAAATCCGCTTGCCATTGTTATACTCCTAAGTGATCTTCGGTAAGTATTAAGAAGTTCATCTGCCTGTCTTCACAATACTCACGCGCTGCGGACCACTTTGTTTGGTTCTTAGCGTAAGTTAGAGCAGCATTACGGTATGCGGCAGTTCGTTTATTTTTGTCATTCGGTGGTTGTGTTTGTTTCTTGGGTTTTACTTCAATAATATACTTGGTAATTTTTCCAGACGTTTCACGAACCTTAATGTAGAAGTCTGGATAGTATCTTCTCAATTTACCATCAGGTGCTCTGTATGGTATAATAATCTCTTCACTACCCCACTGTAATATACTAGGGTTATTGTCACAGAACACCATGAACTTTCGTTCCCATAGCGACCTATAAACAATGTTTGTCGGG
>Ga0213859_10001176_pt1 | contig 11767 bp, 25 predicted proteins | sample PICome_2_FD_160133 | JGI IMG/M metagenome (GOLD analysis project Ga0213859, IMG submission 160133) | Coastal seawater microbial communities near Pivers Island, North Carolina, United States - PICO304 | ecosystem: Environmental > Aquatic > Marine > Coastal | place: USA: North Carolina... | reverse complement strand
CGTTCCTTTTGTGAAAGAACTTCAAGAGATTGCTAGTCGTACCGCTAGTAAACATGGACACATACGAACACTTCTAGGTCGTAAGTGTCGTTTCCCTTTATGGGAACCCAATCGTTGGGGTATTTCTAAACCCCTTCCTCGTGAAGAAGCAGAAATAGAATATGGTAGTGATATTCGACGTGCTTTTACTTTCAAAGCTTTAAACCGATTAATCCAAGGCAGTGCGGCGGATCAAACAAAAAAAGCGATGTTGGACTTGTATCAAGAAGGTTTTATTCCTGAGATTGCCATTCATGACGAAATTGATATAAGTCTTGATAACTCCCAACAAGTTGATAAAGTAAAGGAAATTATGGAAAACTGCGTAGAAAAACTGAAAGTGCCTAGCATGGTCAATGAACGAAGAGGAATGACCTGGGGTGAAGCAGGAAAATAATGTTTTATGTAATGGTATTGACGATTTGTATTGCGAGCCCTGTTATTGCACATAAAGATTTGTGCCAGGTCTTTGCTGAGGATACACCCTATATTTCTTTAGAACAGTGTATGACTCAGGGAAGGATGATAGCTAATACGTTGAATGAAGAAGGATACTATACAAGTGTCTTTTGCAATGAATCTCATGCCTATAACTTTGGTAGAAAGGATGCCACGTTATGACCGATATAACGAAATATAAATCTTTAGCGGCGGATTTAGAAGATTATGCAATAGTCGCTGAAATCAGAAAAACAACAGGACTACCTGTTAAAACCATTATCAAGCAATGTATTGCTTTAGGAAAAGATGCATGGGAAAAAACAGGAAAAAAGTACATCCCTCAAGAAAATATAAACGCATAAGCGATAAGGATTGCCCTCTTTGTTATGGAGAGGGCTATTCTGTGGCTACGTTTGGAGACAATGTCGTTGTGCTTCCCTGTGCTTGTGTCAAGGAAAAAAAGATAGAAAAGACCTTGCATTAATGGTACAAATCAGTATGCGAAATGATTTTGGTACATGTATGAAAATGGGTGGTCTAGTTGGGGGACAGAAGAAACTCGACAAAAACAAAGACGGCAAGATTACAGGTGCAGATTTTAAAATGCTTCGAAAGAAGAAATCCAAGAAGAAGGGTAAAAAATAATGCCAGGTCAAAAAACAGATAAAGAAAAAAATATGTTATTAGGTACTTTAGCAGGGCAATTGTCAGAGCGAGAGTTAGAAATTCTTTTAAATAAATTGGAAAAGAAAAAGGGTAAAGAAGAAAAAGATCCTAAACCTAAAAAAGATCCTGTCACAGGAGCAGAATATTTATATGCTAAAAAAGGTGGTCTTGTTAAAAAATCTAAATCCAAAGTCGCTGGTAAACTAGCCAAAAGAGGCTATGGAAAGGCTATGAAGGGTAAAAAATAATGGCAGATGAAAAGAAAAAAGCAGGTTTAACCGAGAAAATCGGATTATTTATTGACAAGGCTCTCACTTTTGGTGGTGGTCTAGATTATTCTAACACACAGCTTAAAAATGCAATCAATGCTCTTGATGCTAAAACTGATTATCCTATCGACAGTTGGAGAGATATTAAGTTTCAAGATGATTTTAATGATTTAAAATCGATACTACGATCTATGAAGAAAGACTCTGACTCAGGAAACGAGCCTCCTACCTCAGGGAAAACCGGTGGTATGGTGATTAAAAGTAGAAAAGGAAATAAAATTTCTCCTAGAAAACCGAAGGTAGCGGGAAGAAGAGCTACAAGAGGGTACGGTAAAGCCTTCAAGGGTAGATAAATATGCTCCACAGGGCTCTTAAAACGGGTTTTTAGGGGGTATTTATGGCTACTCCAAGCTTCAGAGCAATAGAAAAATTAGGTATTGAAAATCCTGAATTAGATCAAGCTTTAAAAACAAGTGGTATTATGCAATTAGGATACGATCCTAGTGTTTTAATTCAAGAAGGTTTACCTAAAGCGTATGAAAAAACAAATCTCTACGGACTTTATTTACCCGAAGGAAAAGAAACACAATTTGAAAAAATTAAAGAAGAAGCCGATGTACGTGGATTAGATGAAGCTGTTTATGTGGGAAAAAGTAAAGGGTTAGATCGATACATTGATGCTATTGGGGAAGATAAAACAGCCGAGCTTTATGGTTTTAAAAATAAAAAAGAATTAAAAAAATTAAATGAGTATTTAAAAAGCGATGATTATTTAAGAAAAACTATGTTTGAAGAATTTTTTCATCGTGGAATGAATATGTTAGATGATGAAAAATTAAGCAACCAAAATCAAGATTTACTTATGGCAGCTCTTAGACTTCGTGAAGCTCCCAAAGATATTAAACCTCTTCTTGAAAAATATATTATCGCTATGGAAGGTGGATTACCCTCTGAAAAAGCTTACGATCTTTTAGATAAATATGAAAAAAAGGCTAATGAAATGTTAAAGAAAAGATTTAATATGGATAAACCTTTATACGAGGATTAATTTTCAGGTATCATGTATCAAGGATCTCGGAGCAGATTAGTTTCAGAAACAATATATAGTTATTTTTATAACAATTATTATATAAAAAATTTTTTCACTTCATTTTTTTCACGTAATGGAGTAATGATGTATATATTATATATATATTTCAATAGTTTTAGCCATTACCTCGCCAATACTTTAGCCTTACCTCATTACTTTAGGAAAAATCAAAATGCTTGAAATTATTGACTTTTGTCCTTTATGTGGTTTAGATATAGAAGAAGATTGTGAATGTTATGGCTAAAAATCATGGTGATATAATAGAGAAAGACGGATTGACCAGAAGGCAAAGGTCTTTTGCTCAAATCTTAGTCAAAGAGAATGGTAGGGCTACTCCAACCGAATGTGCCAAACTTGCGGGATACTCTGAACACTCAGCAACACAGATAGCCTGTAATTTACAAAACCCTAAAATGTTTCCTCGTGTTGTAGAATATATTGATGAACTCACAAAAGATTATGCCCAGGCGGCGAAAATAGATTTTATGAAACACGCAAGAGAAATGGCAAGACTAAGAGATTTAGCTATTGAGAAAGATCAGTTCAGCGCAGCGATTAATGCTGAGTATAGAAGAGGATTGCTTGGTGGCTTTTATGTTGATCGTAAAGAGGTGGTAACTGCTAGCCTTGATAATATGTCCAGAAAAGAATTAAAAGAAAAATTAGAAAAATATAAACAAGAAAATCAATTGATCCAAGATGCTGAGTGGAAAGAGATTGAAAATAATTCTGAAGAAAATTAATTTTTATATTTGACAATCCCATAAAGTTATAATAACAATTTACATATGGAGTCAGAAAGGAGAGAACACGATACTTTCACAATGAGCAGATTATCAAATGTTAATTTCTCCTCGCTTTTAACTACTAGCAAGTTTGCTCGTTTGAAAGACTTTTTACTCCATGCGTACAGGGTAGTAATGGCTCTAAGTTATATGAGGTTGGGAAGTGATCATCCAACTATATGATAATCTATGGAGAAACCCCCTGACACAGTGCTAGGCTTGTTTCCTTAATTCTCATTATCTTGGACAGGTCTAGCACTTCTTAAAAAAGGAGAAAACATGAAAACATTTAAAGCAATAGCCGAGTGGACTACCACTCACGAATTAATCATAGAAGCAAATAATATTGATGAAGCTCTTGATAAGGGTGCAACAAATCAAGTTGTTATGGAAAAAAGAATTTCATCAGCTGGATATGTTATAAAAAAAATAGAAGAGATTGGAGAAGTGCAAAATGGAGTGGACAAAACCAATGATTGACGGGCATGACATCATGATTGACGAGGATGATTTGGATGAGAAATTACAAAGTTTAATTACTCATTTTTATCCTGATGCCGAGATTAATCAAACTGATGATTTAATTATGAAAAGATATGAGGATATTAAATTACAATTAGTCGATTTGATAATGGATATCTGGGATGAAAAAAAGTAAATACAAAGTTTACGTTTACGAAGCCTATACCAAAAGCTATGTGGTAGAAGCAGAAAGCGAAATAGACGCAATAACTGAGGTTGAGAAAAATGGAGAGAGATTAGATGAGCAATTTATAGTAGGAAATATTCGACAACAAATAAAACCAAAAGAACAAAAACAAGAAGAGTTTAGAATAGAGGAGGCAGTGCAATTATGATTTTACGTTGGTTGCTAGAAAAAATAGCGAAGTTTGTTGAAAAGATCACATAATAATATAAAGATAAATTAATTCCCACTTTAACGAGCCCTCCTAAATATTGGAGGGCTTTTTTCATTTGACATTTTAAAAAAAATATTCCTATAATATCCCAATTAATATTTATGGAGAGAAATATGAAACTTAATCAAACCTTAAGAAATCAGATACTTGACGAGCATGGTCGTATCTACTTACAAACAAAAACTGATGAGAGAAAAAAATTAGATGAGGAAGTAGAAACTTTTAAATCTTTGCGTTTGGCTTCTCATGAGATTGTTAAAAAAATGTGTTATGAACTTTTCGGTGATCAGGATTTAGCGACATTAAGAAAGTATGGATTAACAACTCAACGACATGAGTTTAATGCAGAAACAACTTTTGACATAGAGCAAGAAGAGGATACTTACATAGACGGCTTTAAAGAAACAATCAAAGTTAAGAAGCCTTATTATCATAATTGGAAAAATAGCGCGATTAGTTTTGAATTAGATAGTAAGTATTTAGCTTGTTTGTACTTTGATGATTTTATAAAAGCCAAAGTAAATCCTTTACTCATTTGTGAAAAAGATGATATGCAAAATTTTGTCAAAGAGAGAACTTATTATAAAAATTATACTGATGTGCATAGACATGCTACATATTGTAATGATAAGTATCCTGAAAGAGAAAGTTATAATTATGACGGAAATAAAAATCCTTTTGCATTAGAAATACCGGATGCCAAAAATGATAAGATGAAATTTAAAATCAGAACTCAAGAAGAACACGATACTTTATGTGAATTCCAAGCACAGAAAAATATTATGTACCAAGCTTTAAGAAAATATTGCAAAAAATATTTTGAGGTACAGACAATCATGAGAGAGTATTTAAAAACTTGTAAGACTACTGATGATGTCAAAAAAGTTTGGGAAGATTTTAACCCAAGTATTTTACAAGTTAATATGGGTACAAGTGTTGCCATGAATACTGTGATTATGATGAGCCAATTAAAATCATTTCATGCAGATAGGTTAGCTAGTGCTTAAACTAGATATCCGAGAAGTCCATTATGAAATGGGTGAGAGTAGTACGGCTTGTTGTCCAATAGCTTTGGCTATAACAGAAAAGTTTTTGGGTACTCATCCAACGGCAACGTCAATATGGAAAAAGAACGGCATCCCCTTGCATAGAGGGGAAGTCGTTAAGGTTTTTACAGAATACTCAAGATTTTGGCATCCAATTAAAAATAAGATTTATGAATTTAATCATGATGAAAAGATACAAAAATTTATTATCGAGTTTGATGATTGGTATGAGAGTAGTGCAGATATGAAAACCTTACCTTTGGAAGAAACAACAATAAATTTTCCAAAGCCTACTTGTGTGTGGAAATCCGAATTAGGTTTACATCAACCTCAATTCCTATAATATCCCAGATAGAATGGAGAAATTAAAAATGGAACAACACGAATATAGCTATCAGCATTTAATTAAAAAATGTGAGGTATCAAAAAAAGATAGAAAAACTTTCTTTGATTTTATAGAGAAGTTTTTTTCAATTACAGGTGATTGTGATGATTTTCATGAGAAAAATATTTTTAATCCTGAAATGAAAAGGATTGCTAATATGGTGAGTGAATTATCAGATACAATTAAAGGTGAACTTTGGAGAGAGTTAGAAAGACAATCTCTATGTGTCATTTATGAAAAAGAAAATCTTGCTATTGAAAGAAATGAAAATGGAGAAATTATCTCATGAGTGAAAATATCTATAAGATATATATTGAGTGCTCTGGTGGTTTGCATACGCTGATTACCGAGCATGAGTTTGATAATTACTATAATAGTGATTATTTTTTGAGAAAAACGATAGATAGTTTTGGTAGTCAATGGGGAAACTATCCTGAGAAATGTAAATATAAATTTGAGGATGATAAAAAATGGAAGGAAGTGAGGGTTAAAGATTATGTCTTTTAGCCTTTATATTGGATTGACTATTTTTGTAATAATTCTTATATTCTTAGGATATAAAATATTTAAATAGGGAGAAATTAAATATGGAAGAAAAATCAGCAATCACAGATTTAACATGGGGAGATATTGCTATTTTAAGAATGGCTTTAAAAGATAGTGTTGAACTAGCAAAAAGAACACATGAAAAATTTGTAAGTGAGAAAAGACCAAAGAAAATGATTGAACAAGCTAAATGGAATATTGAACACGCAGAAAATAAAATTCAATATTTTGAGGACAAAATTCAATATTCACAGGTAGAATGGATTTTAAATTATTTCAGAATTTTTGCAGATCAAGATACCTATGAACATGTAAAATATAGATTTGGAAAAGTAAAATGGTTTTAGCTAGAGATTTACATCAAAAAATTCAGGATATGCAAATTAAGATAGAGGGATCAAAAAGAATTGCTCATCTTGAAAATGAAATTACAACACTAACTGATGCAGTTCATCTCTTGGTTAGTAAATTAGAAAAACCTATTGAAGAAGAAAATACCCCTGATCCTTACAAAGATGAAAATGGAAATACCATTGAGATAGATAGAAAAGCTATACCTGAGGATGAAAACGAGAAGTGGAGAGAATATCTTGATGACAATGATGAGTTAGACGGAGATAAAATTCTAGCTGATGATGACGAGCCTGAGGTTGAAGAAGAAGAGGATGATGACGAGGAAGAATATGATGACGAGGAAGAAGAGGAACGAAAACTCCCAGATGAAGAGCCAGAACTAGCTAGTCAAACATGGGAGAAAAAACATTTAAAAGAGTTATCAGGATATAAAGAAGAGAAAGAAAAAACTCTTCAAGGTGTAGCCCATGATTGGACTAGTAGAGATGATATCCTAGCTGATAATTACACAGTCTTATTTAAAAGAGTAATTTTTTATAAAAATAAAAATTATAGTCATTTAGAGCATGTCGAGTATCTGGAGATTAGATGTAAGAATAAATTAAAATATATAACTCTTACTAATCTCTTGCAGTTAATTTTATCAATAACCAATAAAAGAAATAAACTTGATAAACCGATTGAATTTTCTATTTGTAATACCAAGTATGAGTTCAATCATAGACGTAGATATCTAGTCGATAATCTGGTCGATTTTTTCAAAAAAGTATCAAAGCTTAAAGATAGCCGTTTTTCTCAATAAATTTTTTCCATTTTAAGAGCCCCACAGAGCAATTTAAATATTGCCCTGTGGGATTAATTAGGATACTTTCATAATTGAAATGGAGAAATTAACCATGCAATTAATGACAAAGAAACAAGAAGAACAACTTGTAAAAAATCATGAACTGCAAAACGCAAATCCTGAGAAGGATATGAAGAATAAAGCAGTCATTAAATTATTTAATCCAACAGGTCTTGGAACTTGGTATGTATCAGAATATGATCCAGAAACTAAAATTGCTTTTGGTGTTGCTGATCTTGGACATCCTGAAATGGGAAGCTTTGCTCTTTGGGAATTAGAAGAACTTAAACTCCCTATGGGATTAAAGATTGAAAGAGATTTATCTTTCCCAGAAAATAAGCATACTTTGACCGAGTGTCTGGAGATGTGCAGAAATGGATAAAACAATAAATATTACTTATTTACCTAAATCTGATTTATGCTATTTGAATAAAAAGGCTATTAGATTGAAATTTAATAGAAGCTTAAACCAACCAATGCTCCAAGCTTTGCCAGAGGAAAATAGAAGTCCTGTTCATTTTTCTTTACCTGTTGATGATTGCAATCTAATCAGGGCAAATATTGAAATAATAGAGGGAGTAAAAGCTTGGTTAGATATCCTAATTGATGATTTTAACGGATTACCTAGCATTGAAATCCCTAATCCAAACGCATAAAAAACTTGATTAATTCTCACTAGGGTTATTATTAGCCCTAGTGAAACCCGAAAATAAATTCAAAAAGAAAATACTCTCCAATCTTTCAGCACAAACAACACCAATAGAATTATATTTAAAACGAGGTGTGCCTGATATTTACGGATATTATGATAATGGCTCTATCTTTTGGCTTGAATTTAAATGTACCCCAATGAAAAAAGTTAATATCTCACCTCTTCAAATATCGTGGAATTATAAACATTTTATAAGTTCACCCAGAAATTTTTATATAGTCGAGAGCCAAGAAGCGAGAAGCTTTAAACTATACGAGGGAAACAAGGGTAAAGAACTTCTTTCCTCTGGTTTTCTTGCTCCGTGCATCATGGAACTAGAATTCAAAGAAAAAGATTTTTTAAAACTAGATAATTTTTTAAAGTTCCTATAAACTCCCAACCAGAAACGGAGAAAATTAACAATGAGTACAAGATCAAATATTTTAATAACTAATAATGACACCAGAATTTGGCTTTATAGACACTATGACGGCTATTTAAAAGAAGCAGGGTACAATATTGCATCCTGCTTAGCCCAATCTTCTGACCTTCATGAATTCATGGAGCAATTATTGAGCCAGAAACACGAGCCGAGCATGTACCGAGAAGCTAGACCGATTTACGAGTTTACCTCTGGGATGCATGGCGATATCGAATATTTATACAAAATAAATTTTTTTGGTACTCGCTCAGAGGGTGGCGTCAGGTTTATCGTTCAGGAGCGTCAAAACTTTGATGACGTAGAACTCGAAGAAACTTGGAAGCTAATTTTAGATGAAACTATAAACCCCATTACGGCTAAGGAAGTATCGGACAAATTAAGCTTGATAACTGAAGCAAGGTTGAAGGTCGCTTGATGCAAGGACCAGGAGCCGAGAAACAAGAAACTAGAAGCAGTATTATTAAATTGATGCTGCTTCTTATTTTTGGTAGTTTATTTTAAAGGAGAAAATTAACATGACATTAAACACAGATTGGAGAGCCGTAACCGATAAGATCGGCAGAAAACATTTAGAAGCTTCGGGCCAGAATGATTTTAATTTAGGTTTGTTGCTGACTGTTTTAGAAGTTCCGGTCATCCATTCGGAAACAGTCGGGGAACTTTATTTCAGATTAAATCTTTTAAATCATTTAACGAAGGGCAATAGCTTAACCAAGTTTGAAAGATTTATGGGTTACAAATGTAACGCAGGATTTACTTCGAGAGCCAAGTGGATTAATCGAATACTCAAGGCTCACGCACCCAAGCCTTTAGCAGCTAAAGAAGTTTGGCAGTATTATAAAGAAGTAGAAGTTTGGGCTCAGGTAGAGCAGGAGGCTAGTCAACATGGCAACAATTAGCAGCGAAGCAGCCAAAGATATAAAAGAGTTCAAAAGAGCATGGACACACTGGTATGTGCAGCTAGGCCATATCTGTGAGTCCACTGATGACTGGGCTTTCTATAAGAAGCTTGAAGCTTTTATTCAGGGCAAAATCTTAGATGAACAATATAAGTTCGATAAGGAACAAATAGAAGATATTGAGCATCAAAGCGATATGGATCATTACGAAAGTCTCCAAAAAGAAATCAATAATTAATCCTCCTTGGGAGCAGCTACGTCTGCTCCCAGAAGCTTGTCGCAATTTGTTATCCAACTAAAAATAGATCTAAAAAAATGCCAGGCTAATTCCCGGAGCTGCCCCGTTCCGAGCCTCCAGGTCCTTGGTCCACGCAAACCACGACAAGGTACCCTAACCAAGTACCAGAGCTCCAGAGCCCTAGGGTGGGGGGACCAGAAACATAGCCCATTTTTTTTATTTTACCTACAAGGCGCTATTACACACAAACATTTGTTCTTGAAACTGTTCTACATTCGTATATTTTTTGAACATGGCAAGAAAAGTAATTGACACGCCTTCAGGGCCCGTTGTTGTATACACTCCTGATGAGGAGGTTGCTACCGAACCTGTTAATGAAAATTTAACAAGGGGAAGTCGAATAGATAAAGAAATTCAACCTCAGGGGTATTTTACTCAACCAAGTATATTAGGTGGTGGATCAGGTGAATATTTCTATTTAAACGATCCCTCTGATCCCGCAGGAGCTTATAAAGCTTTACTCCAAGGTAATCTGTTACCGTCAAATTTAGAAGATTATACCATTACAAGTAAGAGCCCTCTTACTCAAGGTGGCCCCTTAAATATTTTACCAACTGCTGAAGGAGCTCTATCTCTTGGTATAGGAGCCGTGAATCCTATCTTTGGTGGCTTGACTCGTGGTGCGATAAACTCAAGAAATGCAGAGGCTCTAGAAACATTAGCAAACGCAGGTATCCTTGAAACTATCACTCCTGCAAAAGAATCAACAGGTATAAGAAAATTTTTAAATAGCCCCTATGTTCCTGAAACAGGGCAATATCGTTTAGCTCCAGATGTTGAAAAAGCAATTCTTGCTACAGGATCCACGCCTCAGGAATATTTTGAACAGCAGTATCAATCTCAATACGGAGATGCGAGTGAACTGGCACAGTATTTAGATCAAATGGCTTACGTAACCAAAGGTCAATTCTTTCAAGAAGACTTGTTTGGCAATCCTACTACTGTTTCAAAATATGTCGATCGACAAGGTAATATTAGACCTGACGCTTTAGAGAATTGGAAAAAATTTGGAGCAGAAGATAAGAGAGGTGTTTTAAATATGTTTGATCAAGGTACCCAAGAGAGTTCCTCAAGACAAGAATCTTCAGAGGGTGGGGGCATAGATGATTTATTTAAGGGGCAAGTTTCTGAGCCTCGTGATAGTACACCAGATTTTTTACAAACACCTACAAGATCAAGAGAAACTCCAAGACAAGAGTATCAAAAATATGATCCAGGATCAGGAAGAGTGAGAACAGTTGCAGGGGGCACAACGAATCTTTTTCGTAACTAATGATCATTGATCTAGATTTTCATCGCAGACAAAAAATGGCAGAAGAGAGATATGATCTCGTGCCTCAAGTCAATATTGTTTTTGACGTTTGTGAGGATACAAAAAATTGGTTTGGTTTACATCCTGATGCAATTCTGTATACGAGTTCCGAGGAGCTCAAACAAATGATGGATAACAGTAAAGAACATCAAATTACTTTTTGTAAAATGATGCAAGATTACTTTGGACACTTTGCAAAACAATTGGAAAAGGATAGTAAAAAAGTACAATTCGTGATGAATTACTATGAAGAAGAATGAACCAAGTTGCTCGAACCACGGATCTGGATTCTCTACAACGAGAAGAACTAGAACAACAACTTATCACCGAGCGTTTACAATTCTTAGAGAATTGCGAAAAAAAGTTTATACCTTTTGTCAAACATGTCTGGCCCGATTTTATTGACGGCAAACATCACCGACAGATAGCAGAAAAGTTTGAGAAAATTGCAACAGGCGAAATCAAACGCTTGATTGTGAATATGCCACCTCGACACACCAAATCAGAATTCGCTTCTTACTTGTTTCCTGCATGGATGATCGGAAAGAATCCTAAATTAAAAATAATTCAAACTTCACATAACACGGAACTTGCTACACGCTTTGGTCGTAAGATGAAACACCTAGTCGATGATTCTTTATTCCAACAAGTGTTTGATGTGCAAATTGCGAGTGACTCCAAAGCTTCTGGTCGTTGGGAAACAAATCATGGGGGAGAATATTACGCAGCAGGTGTGGGTG
>Ga0213859_10001175_pt1 | contig 11769 bp, 37 predicted proteins | sample PICome_2_FD_160133 | JGI IMG/M metagenome (GOLD analysis project Ga0213859, IMG submission 160133) | Coastal seawater microbial communities near Pivers Island, North Carolina, United States - PICO304 | ecosystem: Environmental > Aquatic > Marine > Coastal | place: USA: North Carolina... | reverse complement strand
TCAACCCACTTACCCTCTTGCGTAGCGTTCTTCTGTAATTGTTCTAATTGCTTTTTAGTAAGTTTAGGTTGATTAGTTTGAAGTTTAGTCCACATAGAAGTTATTGACTGTGGTTGAGGGTGGAAGCCATAAGCCATAACAAAGTTCTTTGCTCTTAACTGTATATCTTCCGGAGTAGCATTAATATCTTTTAACTGCTTTACTGCTTTGTTTAATCTACCTCGTTCATCTTTAGTCATGACATTTTTCCAATCATAACCACATACTTCAGCAAGAGTTTCAAATATTAAATCTCTGTTACTAGATACTTCGTCTTGCGTAGCAAGACCACTAATACTCTCTTCTATTCTTATCTTATCTTCTCTTATCTTATCTTCTCTTAGTGTTTGACCGTCAACTTTTGTCAAATCATTGTCAAAAGATGTCAAATTATCTAAATGTTCTTGTTTTTCTTGTATTTTTTCCCTAGATTCTTGTTTTTTAATGCGATTATAGAGTTTTTTCTCATAAAATGCACCGGAATAGTCTAACCAATCGTGAATAACATATTTTTCACCGATTTGGTCAATAAATTCGTACTTAATTAATGCTTCTATAAACTTTTGTGGGTCATCTTCCCACTCACAAGCGTCCGGAAGTAAGTCTAAATACTTTAACTCTCCGTCATCTGCATATTCAAGCACCCAATACCACAATAAATGCAAGTGACCTAGTGCTTTTACTTTTGATATACCAAGTTCTCTAGCTAATAAAATCAGCTTAGGGTGATTTGCTAGACTTTGGTCTGATTTAATCCACGCCATAAGTTATTCTCCTTTTTCATATTCTTCCCAATTCTGTAAAATACCTTTAACTACATTTTCAAGTTCTGATAATCTGCAAATTAACAATCCGTCACCTGTACCATTCGGCATAGCAATCATTGAGAATGGCTTTCTCGTATCCCAAGAATCTTGAAATTCTTGGTTTTGGCTCTCTGCATTATAAAATCTAGTAGCAATAGGGTCAACTTGCTTACCGGATTTAACTTCAAACAATACATGAGAGTTCCAATCTTCTTCATCAGCAGGTATTCTTCCACCTTTGTTGTCCGGAACTTTTAAAAGTTTCCTAGCCAACTCTTGTTTAGACCTGCCGTTATTTCTATTAAATGCGTTTGAACGCCTTACTTCTTCTTCACTCGGCATTGTTGCCCTCGCCTGTGTAAGATTCTAGTAATTTAAACATAAGTTCCTCGTCTACAATATACACAATTCTCTCTCCGTCTGCAACTCTTACCTTAGAATTATTTTTTCTCTTAGTCTTCTTCCAAGCAAGAATTACATCACCACCGGCTTTTTCTTTTGCCTTAGCAAGTGTTTGATGTACATTAAGATTCTGTCTGTGTTTTGCTTCTAATATAATTTTAGGATTAGGTATAAGACCGGCAAATGTGTTTTCACACTCAATGTCACCTAAGTCTTTAGAGCCACCCTCTGCAAGTCTTCTAGCAATAAAACCATAGTCGTTAAGTTTATTAACAGTTAAAGTTTCAAATGCAGTTCCCTGTATCTTAGGTTTGTTTACCATTTTCAATCGCTTTCATAAACATTGTCCAAGTTTCCCTATCTTCATCAATAGGTTTACCTAGTTCAGTCCACAACACAAAGTATCTTGTGAACTTATTCGGCTCTTCTATAAACTGAATTACATCTTCAGCAGTATTTAATACTTTAGCATTTTTAAGAGCAACTGCAAGATTAGTGAAATCTCCCCACTTGTCCATAACATCTTTTAACTTTTCAGTAAATATCTTCTTTTCAAATGTTTTCATAATCTTCTGACTTACTTTATGAGTTGCATACGCCATTTGCTCATCAATAAATTGATACATCTGTGGAGGAACAGGTATTCCTTGACAGGTATCGTAACAATCTTCACCCGATAAAGCACCACAACTTGGGCAGTCCTCGTCCATATAATCCATAAAGTTATAATCGTCCATGTATTTATTGTACTAGACGATACTAATTTGTTCTTCTTTGTCCCTCTTCTAAGTTGATAGCCCACTTTGGAGCAGAACTTAAACCTGTATCAATAACTTGTAGTTTAGGGTCTGTATCCCACTCTTTATGAGTAAAGGTATCTCTAGCTAACTGCTTGTCCATACCTTTTTTACTTGCTACTGCGTCTAATCCACGCAACTTAGGTACAAAGTTTGTTCCTACAATAGCTACTAAGTTATCAAGTGCGTCATCTGATAACTCTTTGTTTGTAGCCCAATCAAGTACTGAACGAACATCTTGTGATATAGTCTTATAGCTTTTACTAAAGTTATAAACTCTACCACCTAACTTCAATGCTCCATATTCTTCAACATTGTTTGCAATCTTTACATCAACAAACTTATTGATTTTACCTGTACTGTCTTTGGCTTCAAGAGATATACCACGAGCAACAACTAATTCTTCCGGCTCTTCAACTGCTTGAAGTTCGGTATTAGCTAAATCTTCCTCGCCACTCTTAGCAATATCCCAAATTAAATCTCTCATTATTTCTCTCTCTCTTTCTCTAATTCAATGTATGCTCTCATGTCAACTGCTAAATCAACCATAGCACCATATAACTTTTCCCCACTCCAATCAGCATAAGGATACCAAGCACTATCTTCTAGCCATTGATAGAACACTTCATTATCTATCTCACCCTCAACATTCCAATTGTCGGGTAAATCATCACATAAGAACTGACCACTTACAAATTCCATATCTTTTTCAAATTGTTCTTCACTTGTCATTTCTTATCTCCATATTTAGGCAAACTGTGATTCCAATTTACTTCGTAAGTCCATTCATGTTGTTCTTTACGAAATCTTCTTTTCTCCATTATTCCTCCAACTCAAAGTCTGCGTTACTAAGTAATCTCCATGCTTCATTACTATCAGTTAATCTATAAACATCTAGTATGCGTTTTTGATTAATAGTTTCGCCTTTATCTCCAATAAAAGTTCCTACAACTGTAAACTTAAAGTTGTATTCTTTTTCATCTTCGTTACAAATAATTTCTTGCATTATTCCTCCTCACTCACATAACCAATAGCAAACAATTGAAGATTAAGTGGATTGTTAATCTCACTAAGATACTTCTCTGCTATTTGCTCTGCTTTGTCCATGTCTTCTGCAAGAAAAACTTTTTCTCCTGTAAAAGTCACTTTATACTTATACATCATTCTGTACCTCCTCCTACTTTATCTAAGTACTCTTTACCTGCTTCAGTAATATCATAAGTGATAAGAGCGTTAGAGAATCTTAAAAACAAATCCTCTTGTTGTCCGTCATCTAACTGATATTCATCTATCATACGATACACTTCATTTTCAATATGGTCAATAACACTCATGATTGTTTATCCCAATCGTTGTACCATTCCATATCTTGTTGATACTCTGTGTAGCCCTCTGCTTCATGATTCCATGCGTCTATAAGACCTTTAGTCATCACAAGCAAAAGCATTTCTTCATCATCTTTATATGCTTCTACCATTCTTTTAGCTACGGCAGTAGCTAGTGCTTTTTTAGGTTTAAATCCTAAATCGTAAAATTCAAACTCGTCTAATACTTTCATTCTTCCTCCTGTAAATGTTCTAGTAGGTCGCTACCACTCAAACTTAGTAAGTGTTCTTCAGCGTCCTCAATAGAATCTTCTTCCATTACTATTACTACTTTGAACAACGGCATTCGTCCTCCTCTTTATATTCTTCTAAGTTCCAACCATAATGTTTAGTTTCATACAAATCACTTGCGTCCATGTGAAATATATCAACTGCTTCGTCAAAGTCATTAGTTTGTGGAATATCTATTATGTAGGTTTCAGTTACAAATAATTTCATTAGAACGGAATCCTATCTATGAATGGCTCTTTAGTTCTCCACTCATTATCTTTACCATGAAATTCAAGTTGAAGTTCAAAGTTAATTATGTTCTCTACATCTTCTTCAAATCCGGCAAGAACATCTTCACCTTTTTCAGTTAGAAATTCTCCGTCTTCGTATTCATGTCTTCTGTCTTCATTGTTTTCAACAACAGTCTGATACATTTTATAAGCTAGTTCTTGAACTAATCTCATGTAATCGTACTGATTGATTATTGTTTTACGCTTTGACATTTAAGTCAACCTCCTTTAAATGTTTATCAAACAATGTCTGTCCAATATAACCTGCCGAATTATTCTCGGGGTCAGATTGAATACAGTACATCATTCTCTCGTCTGTATCCGGATTTTTAAATAACAAGATTGTGTTTGAGCTATCAGCATACATATCTAAGTCTGATTCATCAGAATTTCTAAAGTATGTATTCTCATAAAAGATATCTACTAAAATCCAACCTGTTATGTCTTTTAATGTGCAGTATCCAACATTAGGAACTAACGATTCATTAGCGTCACTAGTTCTACTAATCATAAACACTCTATCTACTTCATCAGTAGGTCTTAACTTATATTGTTCTTTATGAACAATACTCTCTTTTAATTGATTAAATTGATGTCCTATCATTCTATTGGTTTCCCTGCTTCGTCACATTCAACTACTAATTGTGTCCAACCACCTGCTAGGTATTGTTCATTATCAATTAAATTAGTTTCCTCTACTTCTCCGTCAGCAGTAAGCTCATCAATAATATCAATGTCATCATAATCTCCGTCAAGAACATGTTGTTTGCTCTCGGCTTCAACCATGACGATTCTTACTCCTGTAATATATTCTTTGTACTCTTCTTGTACTAGAAATGTCTTCATCTCTATTCCTTTCTCCAACATAATCTATTATTGCATATATGTAATTTTATGCAAACTCTTTATCAAAAATTTCTTCTGCTTCAATAAATGCTATACATGTATGTACATCTAAATCAGCAGGGTCAAAGAAGATGTCATCATATAATCCTGCGTTAACATACTTATAGTAAGGACTCTTCTCGTTTTCCATTACAGGTCTGACCTCGTACCAATTGTGATAATATTGAACTAACGCTCCACTCTCATCTGCTTTAACAAAATCCTCGTCTGTCATAATGTCTTCAACTTCACTAAGACAACGATATGTTTCGTTTTCATATACAAACTCTACATCTCCAAATGGCTCAATCTGAAATTGTCTGCCGTTATACTCCACAACTCTAAGTGGAATGTGTTCAGTAGATTTGTAAAACATTGAATCTCTTCTATTCGGCTCTGTTCTATCACTAATAACTTTATACATTATTCAACCTCCCAATCTTCATAACATTCTTTACACATTCTTATAGCTTCTAGTCCATTACCAAAATCTAAATGATGTATTCCATATATCTCTGTGCTTGTACAAACACCATCAACAACACTATCTTGTGCATTGCTAGGATATTTATTTCTGCATTCACTTAGTTGTATTACTTCCCAAACCATTATTCCTCCTCCTGCTTTTTCTCAAACTCTTCCCAACACTCATCATCATCGCACTCTTGTTTAGAATGTGCAGTACAGATAAATATCCAATCATGATTCTTATCAATCTCTGCTTCCCAATCTTCTGCCCACTTCAGACCTAAACCTGCTTTGTAGTTCATTTGCATAGCTTCTGATTTAGCTTCGTGTTCATCATCTGCGTCAATCAATTGACTACCAAGATAAACTGTTTGATAAAAATCTACCTTATACTGTTTCGCCATAAAGCACCTCTCCTATCTCGTCATTCTCTCCACATTCTTGACACCAAAAGTCATCATAAACATCTCGTGTTTCAATTCTTTCGCCTGTGTTGATATTAATTACTACTCGTTCTCTGATATCGTCAGAGTCGCAGTTCCAACAAATGAACTTACCACTCTGCCTACCTACTCGCATGTTACTCATTCTTCCTCCAACTCTGATGAATCATATTCGTCCCAAAAGTAGTCGCCTACTTCTGCTTCATCAATAACTTCCCCCATAGTTGTATACTCCGGAGTTCTAGCTATGTCTTTGATTATGTCATAGTGGTCTGCAAATAATTCTTCTATTGCAAACTCTCTAAGCTCTTGTTCGTTACGACCTTTAGACGCAATGCTAAATGTAAAGTCTACGAATCTATATTGCATTTCTTCGCTCATTCTTCTTCTCCTTTATAGCTACCCCATAGTTCATCTATAAGAGTTGCTTCTTCTCCATTGTTGTAAGTTCTGACATGAAACTTACCACCTTTGATATCTTTGTTAGATAAGTCTTTCCAAGTGTCATAACCTATTTGAATGTTCTTATCAAACATCTTGTTATAGACATCTTTAGCTTTTGCATAATCCTTTGCTTCAACAAAGAACTCTACAGTAATCAATTCAGTTATTCTGAATGGTTGTAACTCATTGTTATTTTCTTCTGACATTTCTGTCCTTTCTCTATTCATATTTACTAGCTTACTATATACAAATATATATGCAAACTAAAATTAAAAAAAATTTTATACTTTGTACAAACTGTACTTTAAAGTAATCTCCTCGTCCGGCATAATATCTTTGCTAGTAATCAAGTAATAGTATTTACCTATCTTTATCAACTCACAGTTAGGGTCTTCACTATGATTTATAAATCCACCTAAAGGAGTTCTTATTCTTTGATTGTCTGCTTCTGAATCGTAAACATGTGTCATGCCTAAGTTCTTACCTTTTTCAATAATAAAGTTTGCAAACAAACCTTTACCATGTATTTCAGAATCTCGTATCTCTACTTCGTCCGGTAATGGTTTATACATATCCCTTACTCTTTAAATACGCTTGATACTCCGGATTGCAGTTAGCACAAGTATCTATATCCCACATGTCTTCTTCTGTTTGAAACTTTTCCATGAATCTTGTGTCACACATCATGCAATCAAACCAAGACCACATTTCTTTTTTTGTTTTATAGACACGATAGATTGTTCTATCCATTCTCTCTCTCTTCTAAAGTATCATAAATTGCAACTGCTCCCCTAACGCGAGGTGTCTTTTTAGGTGCGTGTAAAAAACATTGTTTGTTTTTGTTGTACACACTCAACACTTGCTCACAGTTATCATTAGAACATACACGACCTTTTTCTTGTTGCTTGGTCTTTCTCCTAGATTTAGGTGTCTTAGTTCCTTTTATAGAGATATGATTATTCATTATTCCTCCTCAAACCATTCTTTAGGAAATTCATGTCTTGAATGTATTTCCAATTCTTTCATTTCAACATAGTAATCTAAGCGAACAATAAACCAATCAGATACTTTATCTAAAATCTTACTTGTCCACCTAGCTAACTCCATGAGCATTACTTCTATTCGTTGTACCATAATGTCCTCCATTTCTTTTCGTCTTCCCAACACCACTTACTAGGTGTCCAATCGTCCCACCTAGTGTAACCATACATTTCTTCAGCTAAAATTGAAGCCATAAGTAAGTTGTAGTAAGGACTAAATTGAACTTTAATCTGTTCAAATCCAATACTACTTTTTGAAACTTCGTTGCTGATGTAGGGTAGTCCATTGTATGTAATGACATATTCATTCCACATAGGTTTACCGTATTTTTCTGCAATCCAATTCCAAGTCCAAGATACAAACTGCATGAGTCCCGAATCACTAGCACCACTATTAAAAGCGTCTGATTTACCTCTTGACTCACACCAACCAATTCTTACGGCAGTAGATATGTTTTCTTCTTCAAAGTGCATGTAGTATAAGTCTGCCCACTTCTGCATTGATTTAGGTACATACTGATTGCACTCTATCTTTTGTTCTACAAACATAGTTTCATCTACCGGCATTTCCGGTGTTGTGAATGTTGCTAAAAATATAATACATTCTGCTATCATCTGATACTCCTCATATTCAATTGTATTCTACGCTATCCTGTTGTGTGTGTCAAACGGAATCTATTAAGTCGGGGTGTACTGTTAAAGTTAAATTATTTTCGCTATCTAACAATCTAACTTTCCACAAGTACTCCGGATTATCACATTTAATCCATTCCTTAATCGTTCCAACCCTGTATCTATCGTAGCCCCAAGTGTGTGCGTCATGTCCATTACCAACATGTCGGTAAGTGACTAAACTTCCTAACGGAAATTTATCTCTAAGGTACTCAAAATACCAAACACAGTCAAAATAACTGAATCTTTTATTTTGCACATAAGTATTATAGGGTAAAAATATACCCTTGCAGACAAAATCTGCAAACTTTTATCTAAATACTCTAAATTAACTTACTTGTGTTTCATCTTTAGGTATGATACCAGAGTATCCACCTATACTGTTAAGTGCTATTTTTCTAGCACCATACAATGAATCGTCCACAAATTTGCCTAATTCAATCATTCCACTTTGACTTTTAATATAAAGTCTTGCCTCAAATTGTTTCCATTGAGGCAACCAATGGAGGACAATCAAGTAGTTACCATACTCAAATTGCTCATGAATTGGCTCGTCTATTAAGTCATTCATACAACAATTCTACCACAATTGATAGCAAAATGACGATTATTTTGCATTTTGAGTTTTGCATATTGCAAATTATGTGTTAATGTTTGTATATGGTAGCAAATAATAGAGAGTATAACTCTACTACATGGAACGAAGATGATGACCCTTTAAGTATATACGAGGTAGCAAATCTACTTAACTTTAAGGAATCAACAGTATCTTCATGGCGACAAAGACACCAAATGCCTAAACCAGATAAAATGGTTTCTGGAGGTAAAACTCCATTATGGAAGAAGAAGACCATCTTGGATTGGGCAGACGGAACAGGTCGTCTTAGAAATATGCAAAAAGATAAGTTTGCATATAATACAGACAATGATAATATTGAGCTAAGTGGAACACTTGAAACTTTTGAAGTGGGCGACTTAGAATGGGACGGTTAAATAGAAAGGTAACAATTATGGTAAATATAGGAGATACCATAACTCTTGAAGAGCAGACTAGTACTAGAAATCAAGTACAGAATGACTTCTTTAGTACATGGAAAAATCTTATGGATAACAATACAGGCGAATGGACTGTTTTAGAAGCTGATGATACAGATGTATCAACTGCCGTAAACAGATTTACATCTAGGGCAACTAGATTAAACGCTTATGATTACACTAATGGATATGAGTTTAAGGCAATCAGAAGAACGCCTAACGCTTATTTCTTAGGTAGAAAAAGTAATTAAATGAATTACAAAGAAGAAGTATCAGAGATATTTTATCAATGGCTAGATAGTAAAGACACTATGTTGATTGATGAGTTCGTTAAAGACGCAGTTGAAAGATACGAATTAGAAGATATGTCTGAAGATGAAATAGGAGAACTGTTTAATGTTCTTGCTGACTTAACATCTTATTCGTCAAGAATGAGAATAAAAGTTGGCGACATGTTAGCAGAGAAAGTAATGATTCGTATGTTAGATGAAGCAGACGAGCAGAGTGGAGAATAATATGAAGCAATTACATGAACTAAGTAAAAGATTTCCGGATAGTTTTATCCATGATAACCCAAGTGGTTACGGAGATTACATTCAACATTCAGTAATTAGACAAAGGTTATTGAGTGTACTTGGTGCATACTCAACTGATATAGTTGAAACAATTTATGATGACGGGATTATCACAGGTGTAATTCTTAAATTAACTTGTGTAGTTGACGGCAAAGAAGTTTCAGTTGTTGAAGCAGGAGATGTAGAAAAGCCAAGTAATTGGAAAACCAACGGTGCAAGAATGAAAGACGCTATGAGTGACGCAATCAAAAGATGTGCAATGGCTCTTGGTGTTGGCTTACACTTATGGTCACAAATGAATGGTAAAGATGAGTATTTCTTGGACAAACAATTAGAAAAAGAAATGTCTAAATCCAAGACTACTTTAATTGATAGTAGTGGTGGTAAGCAAACTGTCATTGGCGAAATTACTTATGAGAGTAAGTTAGGTGAAAATGATGAAACCAAAAGCTAATGAAGTTATTCACAGGGATAAATTAGAACGAAGCAATGGTGCAGAACAATACGCCAAAAAGTTAGAGCAGTTATTTGTAGATATCAAAACAACTCCTCACTTTACTGATGAAGAAGTTCATTTGGAAGATTGGTCAGTATCTTGGTTTTTAAAAGAAACCAAAGATGAAATTGAATGGACTGTTGTAATCGCTTTAATGATGTTTATAAATCAAACAGGACAAGAAGTATCTTATTGTTTAACAGATAGTGAATTTAAAAAATACGCAATTGCACAAGAACAGTTTTCTTTAGGTAAAGGCGTAATGGTCGTTAATGAGTTAGACAAGTTAGACGGGTTTCAAGTAATTACAGAATGAATCCGGATTGTAAAGCAGAAGAAGTTCTTGCCCATGAACTTGATAGATTAAGGGAAGAATATATTAGAAATTATAATGACAGTAAACCGGTAGCAGAGATAGGGCAGAGCATGGCTAACATTGTGACTGCTCTAGCTTTGACTTACCAAGCTAGAAATGGAGGAACTTATGTATCTTGATTGGAGATTTTATGAATGAAAGAATGTATTGGTACAATTGGGGTAGTAACAATTTACCTAGACGAGATGAAGTTCGTCAAGAAGTAAAAAATAGTATTTTAATGACCACATTAGACAAGATTCTGCAAGAATTAAAAGATATTAAAGAACATTTAGGCATAAGCGAGGAAGAATAGTGGACGAAGTATTAGTAGAATACATACCTTTATCTGATATTGTTGAAGCTGACAATAATCCAAAAGACCATGATATAGGACAAATATATCAGTCAATTAAAAGATTCGGATTTACTCAACCTATTATGATGAATGAGAAAACAGGCAAATTACTTGCCGGTCATGGTAGATTGCAGACGCTTCAAACTATGAAAGACGCAGGGGAAAAACTTCCTAATCGTATTAAGGAAAAAGACGGAGATTGGTTAGTTCCTGTACTCAAAGGTATATCATTTGATGATGATAATGAAGCACAAGCATACTTAATCGCTGATAACAGACTTACTGAACTTGGTGGGTGGAATACAGGCGAGTTAGTAGAAGAATTAGAGAGATTGATTTCAGAGGGCTTAGACCTAGACGGAATTGGTTATGACTTTGATGATTTAGAAACTATGGTATCTGATATGGAGAGAACATTTGAAGTAGAAGATATACCGGACATAGATGAAGAAGAAACATCTGTAAAAATACAGATAGGTAGATATAGATTTAAGGTTGACCCCGAATTATTTTATGAGTGGGAAAGCCGTGTAGCTGATGAACTAGGGTCACGAGATAGTGATGACTTTGTTGATTGGTTGAGAGAAACTTTAGGTATTTAGGTGTTCGTAAGAGCAGATAGACAAGACACCTCCTTGTTTATGCGTACTAAATCACTAGCGACCTCTTTGAATGGACACTTGGGGGTCGCTAAGTGATAAATACAATAAAGTGGACTATATTTTATCGCACACACAAAGATACGGAACGCTCTAAGACAATATTTGACTTAATATGGAAGAAGTTAGATTGCGATTCTTGGGGTGAGCAATGGACAGACGAACAACAGGACTTATTTTACGAACAAATAGATTTGTTATTGCCTATACGCAATGAGGAAGAACAAACAAATCTATACGAACTCATAAGAGAGGTCTTTGGGGAAGTGATAGTAAAAGATGATACAACTCAACGACATTTGGGACAATGAACTTAATAGTTGGAAGAAAAAAGGAAAATGTGTTGGTGTAGACCAAGATTTATTTTTTCCGGAACGAGGGGCTTCAACACGACTTGCTAAGGCAATTTG
>Ga0213859_10001174_pt1 | contig 11770 bp, 8 predicted proteins | sample PICome_2_FD_160133 | JGI IMG/M metagenome (GOLD analysis project Ga0213859, IMG submission 160133) | Coastal seawater microbial communities near Pivers Island, North Carolina, United States - PICO304 | ecosystem: Environmental > Aquatic > Marine > Coastal | place: USA: North Carolina | collected... | reverse complement strand
CGAATATCTGTCCTAACGTATCTTCTGCTTGTATAATTTCTACTGCTTCTTCTGGTGTTATACCAAATGGATTTCTTCTACATGCACTAGCATCACAATATTTTTTAATTCCAGGAACTTTACATTTATATTTGTATTCTTGTTTATCTAACGACTCTACAATCTTTACAATTTCTTTTTCTTCTAATTGCGGGTTGATGTGCTCATTATTAAACTCCCGTATTAAAAGACCTAAATCTTTTTTCTTTCCTGCTACTTTAGTAAACTGTTCTGCGGATTTGCTGTAAAACAAAGCGGCTTGAAATGCAAATTCGTTTCTAATTCCGTTTGGAATACATTTTTTATCTTTTATACAGTTTTGTATGCATGGTAATAATTTTGGTTCTTTTACTTTTTTATTTTTTGTTGGCTCCGGTTCTTCTTTTAAAAATACGTCTAAGTTTTCTTGCGCATATTTTTTATGCATGTCGAAAAATTCTTGTAAGGTGGCAGCGTCAAAGTCATCTTTCCATGCGTATCTGTATCCTTCTTCGTGATTAAAATATGGCATGTTTAACCAACTACCAGGACCCCCAGAAAACTGTGTTTGCATTGGATATATTCTATCCATCTTATCTGCAACTCCTAACTGCGCAGCAAATTTTTTTAAAACAAATTGCATTTCTTCTGCAGGAATAAATTTTGTAGTAAATAAAAATAAATGTGCTCCTCCACTTTTTGAACGACACATGATTAGTGGAAGATCTAACTCTCTAACTTTTTTCAATAAAGCTTCGTAATCAAAATCGTAAATATCAACGTCGATAACACCCCACTTACAGGTGCTATCTTCTTTAACAGGCATAATCCCTAGACTACGTCCAATTCCTTTTAAATGGTTTTCCCAAAGATCCTGAGTTACAGGTTCTCTTATGACTGTGGATCTACCTTCTTGTTTACCAGGAAGTTTTGAATCTGATTTTTTAAAGACACCATAGGCCGAGTTTAGTCCTTCAAATATATTTATAAATTCTTCTATCATTATGTAATAAGGGCCGGTTCAGTCTCCCTTGCCGGCCCCGTTATCCTAATTAGGAACTTATAAAATAACTGAGTCTTCTTTAGCCGGAGATTCAGTCTCATGTTTAGCTTGTACTTCGCCTTTGCTCACGCTAGCTGCAAAGTTTTTAGCTATGTCATAAACTGCTTTGTCTTCAACCGGTCCTACAGTCGACACATCCCAACCAAACCAAGTTCCTTTGTCGTTAGACATCTGAACTGTTTTTAGTTTATAAATGTGACTATAAGTTGGCGGTGTAAATAAGCCGTTCTTACCTTGTAGTTTAAGTCCCATCATCATTGAGTTCCATTTTCTACTCACTTTTAATTGAGTAGCTTTCATAGAAATCAAAGCTGTTGTTGGACTCTTACCCAATAATACAACAAAGTGATTCGCTGTATTCTCGATATAATTACCATTCGGTAATCTATCTTTGTAAGATTTATCACGAGTTGTTTTACTCATGATGTCGCTTGATGCTTCGTGTATTGCCACTGGAGCACCTTTACTCTCACCTCTGTCTTGCCATTCTACAAGTTGTCTTTTGTAGTATACAGGCAAAACATCTATCCCCTTTGCACCATCAAAAACTTCGTTTGTGACAGTATTAAGAATCATACCAGGCTCTGCGTCCTTGATATATTTCCCGTCCCTTTTATTTACTTCAGGAGATAGTTGTCCTAAGACCTTCAGAAATGGTAACGCAAGATCTTCTTGCGACATATTCTGAGTGCCTTGATGTGCATCAGCTTCAAATAAATTTGTTGCTAAAGCACCTGCTTTTGCTCTTTTTGCTACTTCGCTCATGTTTATTGTTTCCTTTTTATTGTTGTTTTATTTCCAACAAAAATGTTGAAAAGTTCCGTTGGCATTTCTTTACCTGCCTCGATACGTTCACGGACTAACGCTTTCAGAGTCATGGGCTCAACCTTCAACTTCTGTGTCGGTTGGAACCCTTGACCCTTCGCAAGTTCGGCATAATCAGCCGCCTTGTTATCTTCGTTACGACCAAAGGATACGGATATCTCATTTTTGATTATATCCCCTAGTCCATTGTTACGAAGCCAGTTAAACGCCTTCTCTTTATTGGCTTGAGTTATAGTGGCGCTATAATTCGTTTTAACTTCTAATGAAGATCCGTCTTGAAGTTTTAAATAAGATAGACCCATTTCAGATAACATTGTGGGTATTACTTCACCGGATAAATGTTCTAATTCTTTTTTCTTATCTTTAAGATATTCTTCATTCTTTTTAATATCTTCTTCTATTTTTTGTAGCCTCTCTACTTGATCAGCTAATGATTGTATGTTTTCTGTTTTCTTTATTACTTCTTCTTGGTCCTTTTCAAAATCAATACTCACTCGTGTCTCCTTTGTTATACATGTCTATTTCTATTGGATAGTATCTTCTTTCTTGCTTGTCCCATTTTAATAAATTAAATTTACCATTTGTCAAGTCTGATGCTATACAACAGGCAACACCTATCAAAGCGGGATCACCAGTTAATAATAAATAATCCTTTTGTTTAAAATCTTTCATCAATCTTTTTAATTTTAAGATTAATGGTCCAGGTGAAAATATCATTTGTGCTCTTTCGTCTAGTAAAAATTTTATTTTACCGTAACCAGTTGCACCCATAATATTTATTTTTGGACGACCATCTCTTGTACCTGCAATCTCTTGCAATACATATACGATAGATTCACCATCTTTTTTAACATCTGAATAATTTATTCTTTCTGGCATTGACAAACATATAAGGTCTATTATATAATATGTCAATAGAAAGATGAATTATAAGTTTAAGACTAAGCCGTATGCGCACCAGTTGACTGCGTTAGAAAAATCGTGGAACAGAGATACGTTCGCATATTTTATGGAAATGGGGACTGGCAAAACAAAAGTCCTAATTGATAATCTAGCAATGCTTTACGACAAAGGTAAAGTAGATGGTGCTTTAATTATTGCGCCGAAAGGTGTTATTGGAACTTGGTATAATCAAGAGATACCCACACATTTACCAAACCATATAGAGAATGTGTCAGTATTGTGGCAATCAAACATAAATAAAAAACAAAAAGAAAAACTAGATAGGCTGTTTGAAACAGGTGAAGATTTACATATTTTAATTATGAATGTTGAAGCTTTTAGTACAGAAAAAGGCACTGATTTTGCTAAAAGATTTTTAAGCTCACATAAATCAATGGTTGCTATAGATGAATCAACTACAATAAAAAACCCAAAAGCAAAAAGAACAAAGAATATAATTAGTTTAAGCGAAATATGTAAGTATAGAAGAATCATGACAGGCTCTCCAGTGACTAAAAACCCACTAGATTTGTACTCTCAATGTGAGTTTTTAAACCCTTATCTTTTAGATTTTACATCATACTTTGCTTTTAGAAACAGATACGCAGAAATGAAGACCTTACACATGCACGGTCGTCAAATACAGGTCGTTAGCCACTTTAAAAATTTAGGTGAATTATCCGACACTCTTAAAAATTTTTCTTATCGTGTATTAAAAGAAGATTGTTTAGATTTACCAGATAAAATTTACATCAAAAGGAATGTTGCTCTCACACCAGAGCAAAGAAAAGTGTATGAGTCTATGAAAGAAAAAGCTTTAGCTATTTTAAATGGTAAACAAGTTACATCTGTTTCGGCTCTTACGCAGCTAATGAGACTACATCAAATAACTTGTGGCCATTTTGTGGCAGATGATGGGTCGATTCAAGAAATAAAAAACAACAGGCTAACTGAACTTATGGATGTTTTGGAAGAGACAGAAGGTAAAGCAATCATATGGGCTCACTACCAACATGATATTAAAAATATTATTAAAGAAATAGAGAAGGTTTATGGTCCAGGTTCCGTGGTTGATTATTATGGACTCACGGCTCAAGAAGACCGACAACCAAACATAAAAAAATTTCAAGAAGACCCGACATGCAGATTTATTGTCGGAACCCCACAAACCGGTGGTTATGGTATTACACTGACCCAGGCTAATAATGTAATTTATTATTCAAACGGTTACGATTTAGAAAAGAGATTACAGTCAGAAGACAGAGCACACAGGATAGGCCAAAAGAAATCTGTAACTTATGTTGATTTAATGGCTGAAGATACAGTTGATGAGAATATTGTAAAAGCCTTACGTAAGAAAATTAATATCGCCTCAGAAGTTATGGGTGAAGAACTAAGAGACTGGATTTAAGTTATAAATCTTTCTAATAAAAGTATCGCAACGGACCCCACCGCTGCCAAAAGAACCCAATAGATTTTGTCTATCTTGCCACCCAATTTGTCAATATCGCTATGCATGTGTTTCAAATGATTATTTTTTATTTGGCTGATGTCTTTACGCAAACCGGTAATGTAGCCATACAGGGCTATGATGTGTTCTCTGGTGCTTTTTGGGTCTATTGCCATTAGCTTCGAGTCCTTTGTTTTATTAACTGTTCTTCAGGGGATAATAATGCAGTTTCGGTTCTTGTCAATCCAGATAAAGGATTCACAACATTAGTTGTTGTTTGAGCAACTCTTGGTGACGGAGTTACTGGTAATGGCGGCGTTTGAATAGGTTGTTGTAATCTAGACTGAAACTGTGGTCTAGAAACTGGAGCTGTTTCTTCAGTAGGCTCCTCTACTTCAATAACCGGTTTTGGTGGTCTTAAATCTTTATTTAGATATTCTCTTCTAATTTGGTTAAACTCTTTTCTAGGAAAAACAAAATTTCTATCTATATCTCTATCAGGAAAAGCTTGTCTAACATCTCTAACTCTTTTATTCATTCGAGATGTTGAGTAATTAAACGGTGTAAATTTACCTCTAAGTATTCTGTTAAACTCTTTGTTAGATAAACGTTTTTTGTTTCTTTTTCTAAGCTCTCTTTTTGACACGCCGTTAGCTAAAGCGTCTTGCAACACAATATAAAAATCTTGTTGTACTTTAAAATATTCGTCTTGTATTTGTCTAAACTCATCAGCTAAAACTTTTCCACCTCTAGTCTGAACGTCTTCTGTTGAATAGAATTTTTCTGCTGTTGTTACAGATCTTTTGTTTTTATTGTATTCAGTTAATTTGTAGTCATACGCTCTAGGAATATCTACATTTATAATCCTTACACCTGAAAACAAAGCAAGTAATTCATCTCTTAAATTAACAGGTGTACCACCTCTGTTTAAATCTTGATTGAATCCTTGTATAATTTTTCTACCTGTTGTTACAGCACCTGGCTCAACACCTTTTATTATGTGCGCGAAACTCTTTGTTATCTTGTCACTTACGCCGTCTGTTCTTGAATATATTCTTCCGCCAGTTTTAGTTTGGCCTCCTCTTCCACCGACCCCAATACCAGCAGGCATAACGTCAGCAATTCTTTCAAGAGCAATTGCTTCTGATACAAACGGCTGAATTAAAGGACCCATAAAAGCTCCAAACAATTCTAAAGTTCTATCATCAATGTCTTTATCTCTAAGTTTACCTGCTTCAACTTCTTTTAAGAAAGAATCGATTGGTTTTTGAATTACTTCGTAAGGACTAAAATATGAAAAGTTAATTGCTTTTCCAACGCCATCTTTCCATTTATTCATAGGTAATAAGATTGAGTCTTTATTCCATGGAGCTGCAAAAGATCTTTTGTATGCTTCTAGCTCTTCAATAGTTGTTCCTGTTAAAGCTGTAGCGATTCCAAGTGCTCCTTTACCAGCACCTCCTAATGTAAAAGAAGCTCCTATCAATCTTCTATATCCTAGTTGTCTTAACAACGGATCAGAGGATGCAATTTCTTTTGCTCCTATATTTGCAATGTTAAAAGATGTTCTAATCATCTCCGCAGGAAAAGACACGAAGTTACCAAATGGTAGTTTTCTTATTGCTTTGATTGCTTCTGGAACTTTACTATAAGTTGGGTACGTGTTTCTAATGTACCATGCTGCAGCTTCATCAATGGCATCATCAAATGTTTTTATTTTATTAGTTATTAAATCTCTTTTTATATAGTCTCTACCAGTAATTTCTTTAGTCCATCTAGCTATGTCGTCTGTGTTTCTATAAATAGATTTTAATTGTGATTTAACATACTCATGTCCAAACCATTTCCAAAGATTATCACCACCTGCATAAATTCTTGTGGCTCCTTTCATAAATTTGCCGTTAGCTAATTTATTATAAAGACCATCTAATGTATTAATCGAACCTTTTTTAATTTCTTTTAAAACAGCGCCAAGCTCTGACGCTACAATATTTTCATCTAACACCCCTAACCTAATTTTATCTTCAATACTTTTTATAAGTTGCGGTGTGTTTATATCTTTTCCAGCTCCAAAAATATCATCTGTAACCATTTTAAATGCTTCAGTCACAGAGGCTCTTCCTCCAATATGTCCGTTAGCTAATGGAAATAAGCTAGCTGAAGTAACGTTACGTACTTGAGTTGCTGGAGATAATACAGTTTTACCGAACTGAGTAGCTACTTTAAATTGAAGAACAGCCCTGTAAGCGTTGCTTTGAATTAGATTATCTAAAGCTCCAGGAGTTCCTTTAATTGCTTGAGCTAACTGTGCAGAACCATATTTTCCAAATAGTCTTGTTTTTAACAAACCTAAACTCTTTGGTGGTATTATTTTCCGTGCATCTAAAATACCAGCAGCCGCTGCATCTGCTTCACTTTTAAATAGCCATCCTTCTTTAATTCCAAGAGCAGCTAATCTATCCGCAAGTCTTTTGTTTACAGATTGTGTTATTGCATGTGATGTTGTTTGCAACACTGAAGATTTTAAATTATCTTCTTCTCCTAATAATTTTTTAATTGCATCTGGTAATTCATCTCCTGTCTTAACAGGTTTATCCATTCTTAAATTTCTTTTTGCAAGTTGTTGTATAACTGAAAGAGGATCCTTACCGTCAGTTTTACCATCTTTTATAAATTTGTTTGTTAGTATTCTTGCGTATTCTTCAATTTGTTTTTCAGGTTCTTTTTTCATTGCAGGAAAAGCTCTGAATGCTGTTTCTCTCAAATCTCTGTTATTTGTAATTAACTGTTTGAACCAGTCTACTCCACCTTTTAAAACTTTTTCATCAGGCGCGTAAGTTGGGTTTGTAAAAATAGCGAAAGACTTTCTCATGTAAGAATTTAAATTATCTAACATGTATTTTTTAAGTTCGTTCTCTGGTAGAAGATCAGCAAATTTTGTTTTTATCTTAATAAGTTCTTTGTCTAAGTTTTGTGCTGGAGATTGTAATTGTTTAGGTAATTGATTTAAATCAACTTGTTTTTTTAAATAACTTAAAACTTGATTTAAGTAGTATTCTTTGCTTGATGGAGAAGTTGTTTTTGTGTTGTATAGATCTTTAAAACCTTTAGCTAAGTTATAAGATCTTGCTTCAATATCTTCTAAATATTTTTCTATAGTTCTTGATTGAGCTTTAATTTCTCTTTTTGCTCTTGACGATAATTGAAAAGCAGAGCCTGTTTCTTTTCCTGTTGACCTAAACCAACTTAAAACATTATCAAGTTTTTTTAGTCTTGACTTTAATGGGTCGTCTGCATTTACAGAAAACATTCTCCATTGATCGAAAGAAGGAAGCTGTGTTTTAAACGGCAGTCTTCCTACTAAAGCTGGAGCTAAAACTTTTTCTAAAGTGTACTGAGAAGAATTTTGTAATGCTTTTGATAATGTAGGAATTACAACTTTGTCTTTAGCAAGTAGATAAGAAGCTGGCTCAACTACAGTTTTGCCTACAACATTAAGACCTACTTTTGCTGTGCCTACAATTGGTTTAAATAGACCATACTTAAAACCAAGAGCAATTGGTTTTCCTGCTAAAGCAAAACCTGCACCAACTGTAGTTCCTTCTGCACCAAATTTTAATCTGTTTTTAAATTGAGCTGCAGCTCTTTCTCTTCCAGATAAGCCTTCTAAACTTTCTTGTTCAAAAAACAAAGTATCTCTATCTGGTTCTGATACTAAAAAATCTGTAGCTCCTATCGCTCCTGCCATGTATCCTGATTTACCTGCTATGTTGGATACTCTTCTACCAGCGGTTTTTCTAACTGCTGCTTTAGCTCTTCTAACAGAAGCTAATTTTTTTACTCTGTTTGCTATTTTAAAAACAACTCCACCAGGAGCACCATATTGTGTTAATACTTCAGTTGCTTTTCCAGTTAAAGTTTCAGGATCATCTACAGGATTATCTTCAAATACTTTTTCTATTTTTTCATTTAAATCTGTGCCTAATGCAAAGTCGATGCCTGTTGTTGCAAGATCTCCTAGAGCATAAGTAAACTGTTCAGCACCTTTGTATAAACCTTTTTCTACATCTTCAAAAAGATCAATATAGTCTTTTTCCTGAGCCTTAGCGTTTCCTTCACTAAGATCTTTAACCCTTTTCATCTTGTAATCAAGATTCATTGGGTCAGCAACAGACTGTAAAAATTTACCAAATCCCGACCAAGTAAATTTAACTGGTTTTTCTTTTGGCTTTATGTTTTTCTTGATAGCGTCAAGTAGAACTTCTGTTTCTACCTCTGGCTTTTTTTCAGGTTTAAACAAAGGCATGTTAAACCTCCTGTGGTAATACTAAATTAACCTTGTATAAATCGTTAAATTGATCAACATCTTCTTGTGTTCTGATGTTTGCGAAATCAGTTAAAGCTTCACTACTATTTGTTAATAGTTTAACAATATCGTCACCTACTTGTTTTGGAAGTCTTGCTCTTAAAGTTTGATAATCCATAGCTATGACTGGAGCAGAAGTTCTGTTCATGTTTGGTTTTTCTACTCTAACTTTACCACCGTCTTGATAGCCTATAATACCTCCAGCTTTAGATCCTGGCGCTGTGGCTGCTGGTGACTGTGTGTTTTCTTCGCCTGGTATTATACCTGTTTTTCTATATTTTAAATAATCCTCTAAAGTAAGATCTCCAGATTTGATTCCCGCTAAAATGGCTTGCTCGATAGGGTCTTGCTCTTTAGTTATTAAAGTTTGTAATTCTTTGTTATCTGCTAGATCTTGTTTTATACTTTCCTTTTCAGCGTCAGAAAGTTTTGGGTCTCTTAATGATTTTTTAAGTTGTCTTTCTTGTTCGTTTAAAGTTTTTAGAGTTTCTTGTTTTGCTAAAAACTCAAAACCTTTTCCAGCTTTACCTTCTAATCTAGCTTGCTCTTCTTCAGTCTCTGCTTCTATAACATCTCCTAAAATAGCCCTATTCAATGCTCTCTCTTCAGCTTCTTCAACTGCTTTTGCTTGTTGAAATGTTTGAAAAGGTTTTTGTGCGGCTTGTGCTGCTGTTTGAAAAATACTATCAGCTGCTGGTCTTGATAATAAATCTAAACCAAAGCTTGTTAAGAAACCTGATAAAGTTCCTGGACCCATTGAAGCTTTTTGAACTGGAGCATATTTTTGATAAACGTCTCTTACTGTTTCAAATCTTTTACCAAAGTCTTTTGCTCTTTCAGTGATGCCACCATCTTCATAATTAGTTCTTGATGCATCAATTGTAGGTGTATCTAAACCTGTTAAGATTCCTTCCGCAGAAACAGATCCACCTTTTCTAAACATTGGTCTTTTAAAAACTCTACTCATAATTAAAATAAACTTTGTTTAGGTTGTAACGCTCCGTAGATACCAGCTAATGTAGCTCCTGTTCCAAGTGCCGTTTGTAATGGCGTTGGACTTGGTATCGAACTAAATTGATATTGTGCTGGGTATCCACCCATTAGGCCCGTGAGCCCTGATCCGTAAAACCCTAATCTTTCATAAGGTTCGAATGCCTGTGCTCTAGCAGCTTCTCTTTGTGCATCTAATTGTGCTTGACTTTGAGCTTGTTGTATTGCGCCCACTTGACCCAAAGTTCCAATTTGTTGCTGTTGTAAAGCTGGTACTAATGAAGCTAAACCTGTAGCTTGTTGTTGTGCTTGTGCTGCAGCTTGTTGTGCTTGTTGAAATCCTTGTTGTAATAAACCAGATTGTAATAATGCTCTTTCTCTTCCAGATTGAGCACCGAACTCTGCTAATTGAACTCCTTCTCTACCACCGCCAAAAGCTCCTGCTCTTAACGCAGCGTCTTTAATTTGTTGTTCTTGAATCTGTCTTTGTCTATCAAACTCAGATAATGTTTGTGAAATAACTTCTTCTTGATAAGGAGACATAAACTGTTGGTAAGCTTGAGGTCCCGTAAATTGTTCCGCTTGTGTAATGTAAGGTTGAAAAGCACCTATACCTGCTTGAGCTAATTCTGCTGCTTTTGTTTGTAAAGGATCTTGCGCTGCAACTTGCGGGGCAAATTGGGCTACATCAATAGGATCAGCTGTTAAAGCAGTTAACTGCTTTGCATAGTCTTCACCTAATGTTTCAATAAACGGTGCTGGTAGTGTTCTAGTTTCTTGTACGGCCATTATTCAACCCTCGATTCTAATTGTTTCATTGTTTTATACATCTTTTTCGCACCCTCTTCAACACTTCCTTCACCTGCTCCTCTTACAGCATCGGCTGTAAAAACGAACTCATTTTTACTTAATCTTGCTGGAACATCATCAGCTTTTTCTTTAGCTCCTATTGGTACAAAGCCACCACCTCTTAAATCCATTTCATTTCCATCAAGATCCATGATTCCTCCATCTTGGGCCATGACTCTTTTTTCTTTGAAAGGACCATACGGCTCATCTCTATATCTAAAAGATTCTTCGTCTTTTAGTCTTGTAGCTGGAATAGTTCCTGGTGAAACTATTTCAAGAGCCTCTTCTAAAGAAAGACCTTCTTCTTCCATTAATCTCATAAGTTCTCTGTCTTTTCGTTCAAAGTATTCTCTATCTAATTTTTCAATATCTACTGTTGAAGGGTCAACCATATCAGCAAGTCCTCCATCAGCTAATCTATATTGAGTTGGAACTTTAAATCTAAACTCAGGATAACTTGCAATTAGTTCTCTTAAACCAGACGTATCTCTTCTTCTAGCTAAAACTTCATCTAAAGTTTCATCATCTTCTTGTGATTGTTTTGTAGATAAGCCTGCAACTAAAGAGGGTAAACCAATTGCTGCTAATTTACCTACCCCTGTTAAGCCTTTTTCTAAACCAAAATATTTGCTTTCAGGATCCTTTAAAAGTGCTTTTTTAACAAATTTACCTAAACCAGGAATTTTAGATCCAGCATATAGTCCTGCTGCTGTGATAGCAGCTTTACCGACATCACTTTTAAATAATTTTTTAAATGGCTTTGTAATTTTTTTAACTAAACTTCCTAAACCATATCCTACTCTTCCTCCATCGGCTGCAGCAAATCTTGGATCTAACATAAAAGGACTAGGTTGTGCTGCTCTTAGAGATTGAATGTATAATTCTAAGTCACTTAAACCTTGTTCAATATCTGTCGGTGTAGTTGCAGCCATAGGAATCCTTGGTCTTATAGGTTCTGCCATGTCACCTCCTGTCGGCATCATAGGTGGCGTTGCAGTTGTAGGCTGTCCTAAAAAATTTGTTAAAGCTGTTTTTTGTTGTTCGTAATAAGGTCTAATACCTCCTGCTTGTCTTATTCCTCCTAAAACTTGTAGTCCAGCTAAACCAATTGAAAAAGGGTTACCAGAAAGAACTGATCTTGCAAACATTGCTTTTTGCGCTCCTCTAACTGGTTTTGATTCTGCGATATCTTTTATAACTTGAATTGGTCTAGGTAGCATAGATTCAGGACGGACTGGACCTGGACCTGGACCTGGACCTGGACCTG
>Ga0213859_10001172_pt1 | contig 11785 bp, 9 predicted proteins | sample PICome_2_FD_160133 | JGI IMG/M metagenome (GOLD analysis project Ga0213859, IMG submission 160133) | Coastal seawater microbial communities near Pivers Island, North Carolina, United States - PICO304 | ecosystem: Environmental > Aquatic > Marine > Coastal | place: USA: North Carolina | collected... | reverse complement strand
CAGGGTTTTGAGCTCAATGAAGGGTTGCCTGAAGGCATTCGGCTGGAGCTGGCCTGGGCCAGCCATCAATTGCTCAAAGCAACTCCAGCAGCGAGTGTGTTGCTCGTTTGGGATCAGAACGAATTGATGCGGCGCGGTGTGTTGACCTCCAAGCCATTTGAGCCGGGGCCCATCGTCCAACGGGCCCGAGAGCAACAGCAAACCGTTGGCCTGGTCAATTTGACCTTGTATCCAGGCCGCAGCGAATTTGCTTACTTCCCTGAGAACACTCCAGCGGTTGTGGTCGAACCCCTAGGCGCCAGGGGATGGCTTTTGGTGGCGGGCTGGTCTGTGCGTTGTTTCAGCCGCAGCGATGAGATCTGGATCAAAGGCGTGGCTGAAAAGCTCAGAACTGCACTGGAGCAGCTTGATTGCGATCCGATGGCTCAGCTGAATCAGGCTGATCAAACTCGAGCCTCGTCTGCACCCGAGAACCAGGAGCTGTGAAGCGAATCTGCCCATCCTCACCCGTGAAGCCCTGCATGACTTCCGCTCGCGTGAGTTGATTGAGTTGTTCACGCCGCAGCTCAACGGAACCTCGGGCCATCAATTCACCGGTGTCCCAATTCCAACGGCACTGTTTGGCGTTTAACGATTGATCAGGCTGTTGCAGCTGGCAATCGCTCGTGAGCAAGAGTTCCTTGCGCTGATCCCACAGCTCAAATCCGCCACCACTGGCTGTGAGCTTTTTGAAGGTTCCCTGAGCCGGTGCGCTTGAGCTCAGGCGGTTGTCTTGGGTCCACCAACGGGTTTTACCGGCTCGCAATGTCAAGCCTTCGGCGGCTTCATCGACTGTGACGGGAGCCTCAAAGTCAATCCAGTTCTCGGTGGTATTGCCGGTCAATGCGGAGGCCGACAACAACCGTTGCCGGTTGGCCTCGGGCCGCTGCACTCCTTTGACAGGACCTGCCACGGTCAAAGCGCCAGATTTGAGATTCCAGTCAGCTTCTGGGCTACGCAACAGCAAAGTTGCTGGCTCACGGTGCGATTGACCTTTGTTCCAGCGTCTCAAGACCAAGTTGTCGCGCAACTGAAGTTGTTCGAGTTTGGAATCGAACTGAGCGTGCCTTGCGGTGAGCAGTTGCTGTGGATCCTCAGCCTTGGGAGAACCTTGCAAGACCAAAAGATCGTCATTGGGTGTCCATACAGCACGGTTGCCTGTGATCACCAACCCACTGCCATCCAAGGCCCGAAGGTGAACGCCATCAATCAGTTCGACTTGCTCGCCATCGCGGATTAATAACCCTTTGGGTGCACTCAGCCGATAGGCGGGCTCCCCTTTTCGATAAAGCACCCCCACTGGAGCGGTCACAACCGCTTGGCGGTTGTCGAGTTGATAGCGGCTGCGGGGGCTGCGTAACTCCCAAAGGGGCTCACCAGCCTCATCGTTTTGCCGAAGTGTGAGGCTACGGAACTGAAACGGTTTCGCTGGCTCTGGACTTTGCGACACACCGACGCATCCATGCAACAGCAAACAGAGCAGCCCCGCTCCCGCGCCTAGAGCAAAGACCTTCAAATTGGCTCCTCCAGCTCCAAGCGTTGCAGCAGCGGGGATGGTGCATCCAATGGGCCTGGCGTGAGCTGCCCCCAATTCAAAAGCTCGTTCCAATCCCCTGAGGGTGCATTGAGCTGCTGCAAGAGCCGTTCACTGAACTCGGGCAAGAGCGGTTGCAGCACAACACCCACCACGCGGCTGGCTTCCAGCACCGCATACAAGTCAGCGGCCACTTGATCGCGGTTGGCTGGATCTTTGATGGCCTTCCAAGGAGCTTGATCACTGAGGTAACCGTTGGCGGCAATGGCCAACTGCAGCGCCTGTTCGGCCACAGCATGGAACCTGAGCTCTTGGTAGTGGCTCGCCACATCAGCCACCGCGGCTTGTGCGGCTTGCTTGAGGGGATGGTTGCTGGGGAGCTCTTGAGGCAGTGATGGAACACCCTCAAACCATTTACGCGCCATCGAGATGGAGCGATTCACCAGATTGCCGATGGTGTTGGCCAGATCGTTGTTGACCAGATCCAAGAGGCGCTGCTGCTGGATATCGCCATCGTCGCCAAATTGGATGTCACGCAGCAGGTACCAGCGCACAGCATCGCGGCCGCAGAGCTCAAGCAAACGGGTGGGGTCAATGGAATTCCCCATGGACTTGCCCATTTTTTGACCTTCCCGGGTGAGGAAGCCATGGCCAAACACCCCTGTTGGCAAATCAATCCCAGCGGATAAACACATCGCGGGCCAATACACAGCGTGGAAGCGCAAGATGTCTTTGCCAATCACGTGCAATTGGGCTGGCCAGCCATTACTGAGGGCTTGATCCAGCGTGGCTGGCTGATCAGGCTCTAGAAGGGCTGTGATGTAGCCCAACAGGGCGTCAAACCAGACGTAGAAGGTGTGCCCGTCATGACCAGGGACCGGCAGACCCCAGCTCACGTTGCGCCGGGAAATGGAGAAATCTCGAAGGCCGTTGGCAACAAAATTTTCAACTTCTTTGCGCCGGCTGGCTGGGCGAATGAAGCCCTCGGTTGCAATGAGCTTTTCAATGGCGTCTTGGTAACGACTCAGCCGGAAGAACAGGTTGGCCTCATCACGCCATTCCAAGGGTTTCTGGTGAATCGGGCAGTGGGGTGATTGGGCCTCTTTCGGATCATCTTTGTATTCTTCACAGGCAACGCAATACCAGCCTTGTTGCCGGCCTTCAATAATGTCACCGTTGGCTTCGACTCGGGCGAAGAACTGCTCAACAATCGATTGGTGGCGGGGATCTGTGGTGCGTATGAAACGATCATTGCTGATCTGCCACTGCGACCACACCGATGCAAAGGTGCTGCTGATTTGGTCGCAATGTTGCTGAGGATCAATCCCCGCTGATTCAGCGGTTCGTTGAATCTTTTGACCGTGTTCATCGCACCCCGTGATGAACACCACATTCTCGCCGCTAAGTCGCTTAAAACGGGCCAGAGTATCGACTGCCAACGTGGTGTAAACACTGCCGATGTGGGGCTTGTCGTTGACGTAATAAAGCGGAGTGGTGAGTGTGCTTGTCATCAACGCGATCTTACTGAGGCTGCGCCCGTCAGCATGATGATCTCAGTTCAGTGCAGCGATGGCTTTTCAGCAGGGCCACGTCCCCGTTCTGGTCATAGGTGGCGGCATTGGTGGCTGTGGCGCCGCGCTCCAATGCGCCCGCTCTGGCGTTGAAACACTTCTGGTGACACCCGGCCCCTGGACCGGCGGAATGATCACCAGTGGTGGTGTGTCGGCCCCCGATGGCAATGAGCTGAGTGCCTGGCAGAGCGGACTTTGGGGTGCCTTGCTGCGTCAGTTGCGTCTTGAACTACCCGACGGACTCGATCACAACTGGGTCAGTTGCTTTGGGTTCCGCCCGCAACAAGCTGAATCGATCCTGCAGCGCTGGATCCGTGAAGCTCGCCGCCTGAGCTGGTGGTCGGGCGTTGAAGTGTTGAGCCTGGAGCGCAATGGTGATCAGCTGAGCAAGGCCGTTCTGCAGCGCAATGGGGAACCGATCACCATCAGTTTTGATGTGCTCGTTGATGGCAGCGAGCTCGGCGACAGCTTGGCGTTGGCAGACATTCCCCACCGCTTGGGTTGGGACTCCCAGCAGCTGTGGGGTGAGCCCAGCGCCCCCTCAGCTGAGGCACTGAAGGACCCTTTTTTTGAGCGCGAACCGGTGCAATCACCCACCTGGGTGATCCATGGGCAGTGGCAAGGACCTTGGACTCCACCAGAGCAGCCGATCGAGCCCTTCAGCGGACTCTTCAAAGGCTGCGCTGATCGTTTTTCACTGCCCCAACTGCTGAGTTATGGCCGACTCCCCGGCCAGCAATTGATGCTGAATTGGCCCTTGCACGGCAACGACTGGCCTGTTGATCCAGGGGCGGTGTTCAGCGGGGATGCCCAGCGCCAGCGAGAGCAGCTCACAGGCCTGCGTCAGCACAGCGAGGCTTTCCTGGCTCAACTGCAAGCCGCTTGTGGCCCGCAGCTGCAGCCTGCATCAGCCTTTGCTGGAGAGGCCTTGGCCTTTCAGCCCTACTGGCGTGAGGGGCGCCGCTTGATAGGGGCCACCACGGTGATTGAGCAGGACTTGCTGCCGCACTCCCCCAATGCTGAGCACCAACAACAGGCGATCGCCATTGGGAACTACGCCAATGACCACCACTACGGCGAACGTGAGTGGCCCTTGGCGGATAAATCCATGGCCTGGGGTGGGCGCCGCAGCGGAACGCCATTTGTGATCCCCTTTGGTGCGCTGTACACCCCTGAGATCAGCAATTTGTTGATGGCTGATAAATCCATCAGCGTGAGCCACATGGCCAATGGGGCGACCCGGATGGGCCCATTGCTGCTCTTGGTTGGACAAGCCGCTGGTCAAGCGGCCGCGCTCTGCGTGCAGCAGCGCCTTGCTGTGGCTGAGCTGCCGGTGTCCGAGCTGCAGCGGCAGCTGCTGAATGATCCGGTGGCCCCCTCGGGTGTTGTTCCGTGCCCTGAGCTGCCGTGGCATCAGCCCGACTGGGCTCAGCTGCAGCTGGATCGGCTCGATGGAGAGTCCACTCAGCATCAACCCGCCACGGCTCCACACGAACCAGCCAGCCAGCAGCAACGGTTGTTGATTCAGATTGACGGTGAGCGTTGGTGGGGCGATACCGAATCTGGGCAGCGCCTATCCCTGATCACCCTCGAGCCGCAGGTGCAGCAAGTCCTGCCTGATCAACACGGACGCTGGCTGGATCTGGAGGGTTCTGCCAATCCCTTTGGACCCTGGTGGCGGGTTAACCGGCTATGCCCTTAAGACGCAGCAGGTCGCTGGCGGGATCAACCCGCTCCAGCTGGATGAAGAGCTGATCGCCAAGCCCCAGTCCGGCTTCAATTTGGGCCGGCAACTCCATGGCCCAGGCCTCCAACCGCACCAGAGCGATGCCGTTGTCTTCCCGCAGCCAGCTCAGCAGGATCGCTGGCTGCGGCCATTGCGGGATTGGTCCGGCCAGCCATTCCAACAGGGCCATGCGTTGGTCTTGGCGGGCAATCAAACTCGCCTCCCGTTGACCTTGATCCAAGCGCTGCAACAACGCGCCGATGGCTTCAGCGTCGAGCGGTTCGCCCTCAAGGTGTCCACTGAATTGCAACCACTGGCGGTGAGCCAATAAATCGCTGTAGCGGCGGATGGGGGACGTCCACTGCAGGTACATCGGCAGACCCAGTGAGCCATGGGGCTCAGCTTTGCTTTGCAAGCGGCTGCGGCTCAGCCCCCGTCGCTGCTGGGCCCAACGCACTGGGCCTTGGGGCCATTGGTTGGCCTCTGCATTGTCCTGACTGGATCCGGCTTGCACCCGAAAGGGCATCGCCAACTCGTGTTGGCTCGACCATTCGGCCATGGCTGCACCAGCGAGAATCATGGCTTCGCTGACGCAGGAGCGGGCCAGGCCGGGTTCGGTGATCTCGAGCGCGAGTTCAGCCGCGCCGTTGCGGAACAAACGACCTTCGGCCTGCTCCATCAGCAGCGCTCCCTGTTGTTCGCGCCAGGCTGTGCGGCGTTTGAGGAGCTCCGCCAATTCCGCCAGATCAGGATCCTCAGGCGGAGCCAGCTCGATTAAGTCATCGGCATCCTCATAGGTGAGCCCATAGGAGACCTTCACCCAACTGCGGCAAGGTTCGACCGCGGTGATGGCGCCGTCGGCATCGAGCAGGACGCCCACACTCAAGGCGCCGCAGCGGCGCATGGGCCGCAAGCTCATGCAGTCACGCGCCACGGCCATCGGGAACATCGGCATGGCCCCGCCACTGAGATAAAGCGTTGAGCCGCGGCGCTGGGCCTCAAGATCCAGCCGATCTCCCGGCTCCAGCCATTGATGGGGATCAGCGATGTGGACCCAAATCCAGAGGTCTCCGTCGCGGCGCTCCAATCCAATGGCGTCATCCACCTCTTGGGTGGAGGCACTGTCGATGCTGAAACAGCTCAGATGGGTCAGATCTCTGCGCTTTGGGTCGCTCTGAGCTGTTGGCAACTCCACCTCGGAGTTGCTCTCCCATGCCGATCCCAGCAACCGCAAGGGCTGCCCTGGTTGCAGCAAACCCAGGTCCACCAACACCTGCTGCAACACCTGGGCTGAACCGTCGTATCCAGCCCGTTGCAAGGCTTGGTGGAGTTCAGGGGCCAGGCTCACCTCCTCTGGCTTCTCAGCGCCAGCGAGTTGCTTGAGCCCCCGCAAAAGCTCCTGGGCCGGCTTCGAACCCACGAGGGCCGTGATTGGTCTGCGGGCTGCGATCGCATCGAGCAGCCCTTGCCGGCCTGCTTGCTCGAGTTGCTGGGATCGGCGGCTGCGGCGCAGTTGCCGCAGCTCTGAGCTGCTGCGGGCTGTGGCCAACCCCGCTTTCCAACGCCACAAATCTTGCGGGCCCTGTAAGGACAGCCACAGAGCCGCCAGCTGTTGTGGTGTGGGGTCGTTGCGCAGCAGTTGACCCAAAGACGCCAGCGAGTAGCTCTGAGCCGGTGATTGCTGTTGCTGCGACTCCATCCAGGCCAGGGCCAGTTCAGTGGAGCTGCTGCTGGTGGCGGACAGGGCATGGGCCAGGTCGCTGCTGCTGCTAGCACTGAGGGGAACGATCAGTTCAACCTGCTTCAGCGGCACAGGGCGCTGCTGCTGGCCACTAGCGGCGGCATAACGCAACGAAGCCCTGCCGTTGGACAGGGCTTCGAGGAGAGCCAGGCGGGGTTGTTTGCGGTCGTCGCAAACACCCACCAGATCACCTGGCTGGATGGCGGGTTTCGAACTCAGCCTTCTGGATTCACGAAGGGCAGAAGCGCGACGATGCGGGCGCGCTTGACGGAGTTGGTCAGGTCACGCTGCTGTCTGGCGGTGAGGCCAGTCATGCGACGGGGCAGAAGCTTGCCGCGCTCAGTGATGAATTTCTTCAGCAGATCGGTGTCCTTGTAATCAATCGGATCACCGGGCTTGATCGGAGACAGCCGCTTTTTAAAGAAGGAGGGAGGCATGGGATTGGAGAGTCAGTGGAAGTGGGATAACGAGCGTGAGATCACTTGATCTCTTTGTGGACCGTCATCTTGTTGTCGTGGGGACAGAACTTCTTGATCTCCAGCCGTTCTGTGGTGTTGCGGCGGTTTTTCTCAGTGGTGTAGCGGGACACTCCCTGAGACCGCTTATCAGTGTTGGACCGGCATTCGGTGCACTCGAGAGTGACCACAATCCGGACGCCCTTGTTTTTGGCCATGGAAGGACGTGCGCTGCTTGAGCGGAGCGGTGTGACAATCCGCCACCATAACTGAGTGGCTCCCGCTCATCGGTAGGATCCGCCCGCTTCCAGCTGGATTTCATGCGCGTATCGCTGCAGTGGCTTCGGGACTTGGTTCCCTTCCGCAGTGACGTCGACAGCCTGGCTGAACAGCTTTCGATGGCTGGCTTTGAGGTGGAGGAGCAGGAGGACTTAGCGGCCCGTGCGGCTGGTGTGGTGGTGGGTCAAGTGCTCAGCAAAACCCCCCACCCCGATGCCAACAAGCTGAATGTCTGTTCGGTCTCGATTGGCGGCGGCAGCGAGCCCCTCCAAATCGTTTGCGGTGCAGCCAATGTGCGTGAGGGCATGGCCGTTGCTGTCGCCACCGTTGGCAGCCATTTGCCGGCTGTGGACCTCACCATCAAACCCGCCAAACTCCGCGGCGTTGACAGCTGCGGGATGCTCTGCTCGCTCTCCGAGCTGGGCTTGGAAACCAATTCCGAGGGCTTGGTTGACCTCGAGGTTGTGGCTGGCGAGCAGGGTTCACCGCTGCCACAACTTGGTGAACCAGTGGGCCCCTTGTTGGGCTTAACCGATCACATCCTCGAGCTGGCCATCACCGCCAATCGACCCGATGGCATGTCGATGCTGGGAATTGCCCGTGAGGTGGCGGCCCTGGAAGACCTCAGCGTTCAGGAGCCTCCATCTGCTGAGCTAGAGCCAGCGGTGCAGTTGGAAACAGCTCCTTTCGGTGATCACGCCCTGCTGTTCAGCCTCACAGCACTTGAGGGGATCAGCAATGGGCCATCCCCCAAGTGGCTGCGGCAGCGTTTGGAAGCTGCCGGCCAACGCAGCATCAACACCGTGGTGGACATCACCAATTTGGTGATGCTGGAAACCGGCCAACCCCTTCACGCCTACGACCGCGACCGGCTCGCAGACCTTGGCCCTGAGGGATTCGGCTTGCGAGCAGCCAGCAGCGATGAGTCCATCGAGCTGCTCGACGGACAAACCCTCAAGCTGCGCGCAGACAATCTCTTGGTCAGCCATGGCGGCCAAGCCGTTGCACTGGCTGGCGTGATGGGAGGCCAAAGCAGCGCTGTCACCGAGTCCACGCAGAGGATTTGGCTCGAGGCCGCCGTCTTCCCACAAAATCTCGTGCGCCGCAGCAGCCGTGCCGCCGGGCTGCGCACCGAGTCCAGCGCCCGCTTTGAACGAGGTGTACCCCAAGCCTTGACGCTCGAAGCCAGCAACCGCGCTGTTGCCCTGCTTCAGGAGCTTTGTCAGGCCAAGGTCACCGGCCGTTGGCAGGCGAGCCCTGTGGCCAGCGCCACCGAACCGCTGGTTCTGCGGCGTGAAGCACTCGATCGGCTCTTAGGCCCCTTGGGCAGTGGTGAATGGATTGAGGATTCCAAGGTGGGCGCCCTGCTGGAGCGTTTGGGCTGTTCTTTGCAATCGCACCACGACGACGACGATCAGATCAGCCATTGGAGTGTTCAGGTCCCACCGTCGCGGCAACTGGATTTGCAACGGGAAGTGGATCTGATCGAGGAGATCGCCCGTTTGGTGGGTTACGACAACTTCGGCTCCCACCTGCCTGATCCTGTGGAGCCTGGCGGTCTAACGGCTGAGCAGGAGTTGCTCAGGCGGTTGCGCTCCAACCTGCGCGCAGCAGGCCTGCAGGAGATCAGCCACCTGTCGCTGGTGGCCAGTGAAGAACCGAGCAATCCAGCGCAGGTGGCGATTAGCAATCCATTGCTGACCGATTACGGCTGCCTGAGGACCACTGTCGTTCCGGCTTTGCTGGAGGCTGCTGCGCGCAATCTTCAAGCCAGCCAGGCGGGCTTCTGGGGTTTTGAAATCGGCAAGGTGTTTGCCCGTGATGGCGACGTGTTCAGCGAAGAGGAGCGGCTCTGTGGTGTTCTGGCCGGCGAGCGACGTCAGGGCCTGTGGAGCACGAGCGGTCAGCCTTCCCCTTTGAGCTATCACCAGGGTCGCGGCCTCTTGGCACGCGCCATGGCCCAATTGGGCTTGAGCTTGCAAGACCGCCGCTTAGAGGATGACGAGCGGCTGCATCCAGGGCGCAGCGCCACCCTCGTGCTCGAAGGCAAGGTGATTGGCGTCTTTGGAGAGCTGCATCCGCGCCTGGCCGAGCAGCAGGATCTGCCCGCTGGAACATTGATCTTTGATCTAGCCCTGCAGCCAGTGCTCACCGCGGCCAGCCGCACGAACCGCTACTGCCCAGCGTTTAAGTCTTTTGCGACGGTGCCAGCGAGCGAACGCGATCTGGCCTTTGTTGTCGAGGACACGCAGGATGTGGCCAGCGTGCTGCAAACGATTCGCAAGGCTGGCGGCCAACTGCTCGAGCACGTGGATTTGCTCGATCGCTACAGCGGATCACCAATCCCAGAGGGCTCTTGCAGCCTGGCTGTGCGTCTGCGCTTCCGTGACCCCAAAGCAACCCTGCGCGATGAGCAGGTCGATCCACTGCTCAACAAGGTTCGTCAAAGCTTGGAAAAAAGTTTCAAAGCTGAGCTGCGCTGCTAGTCAGGATTGCCATCGCCTCGATGTGGGTGGTTTGCGGGAAGAAATCAAACGGCACCACCTTCGTCAGCTCAAAACGCTGGTCGGCGCAGAGGAGCGCTAGGTCGCGGGCCAAGGTGGCTGGATTGCAGCTGACGTAGGCCATGCGTGCTGGTGGTTGCTCCCTGATCGCCTCACACACCCGGGCATCCAATCCCTTGCGCGGTGGATCGAGGAGCAGCACATCGGTAAAAGGCAGGAATTCCTGCAGCCGGCGCTCGACAGAACCGGCATGGAAGTCCGTGTCTTCCAGTCCATTGAGCAGGGCATTGCATTGAGCCCGCTCAATGCTTTCGCGGCTTTGCTCAATGCCAATCAGACGAACACCCTCTTGGATTAACGGGAGCCCAAGGGTGCCCACACCGCAATAGGCATCGACCAACACCTCCCCGGATTGGAGTTGCAGCTCGCTGCGCAAGGCATCCACCAGCGCTTCCGCTTGCTGGTGGTGCACTTGAAAAAAAGTGCCTAAACCGATTTGGAAGCGGCGTCCTGCAAAGCTTTCCATCAACCAGGGCCGACCAGCCAGAAGCCGTTCTTTTGGGCCGAGCAGGGTGTTGCCTGGTTTGGGTTGCACGTTCAGCACAACACCCACCAGTTCGGGCCAGCGCTGCATCCACTGCTCAGCCAACTCCTGTGCCCCTTGGAACTGATCGTCTCGAACGACCACCCCAAGCAACAGTTCACCGCTGGAGACTCCGGCTCGCAGAACCAACTGACGCAACAAGCCCTTTTGGGTGTCCTCGTTGTAGATCGGCCAGCCGGCGGCTTGGAGGTCTGCTTTGAGCGGCTCGATCAAGGCATCCAGCCTGGGGTCGAGAACGGGGCAGTGGTTCATGTTCACCACCTGGTGACTGCCGCGTTGAAAAAAACCAGCTTTTAAGGCGTTATCCCGCTCCTGCACCGGGATGATGGCGCGGTTGCGATAGCCCAACACCGCCTGGGTTGAGCGGATGGGCTCCACCACACATTCCAAACGTCCCACACGGCGCAGGGTGTTTTGCAGCTGCTGCTGTTTCCACTGGCTCTGGGCCTGGTCATGCCAATGCAACAGGCTGCAGCCACCACACTTGCCGGCAAGGATGCAGACGGGATCACGCCGATCAGGGCTCGAGCACGTGAGCTCGCTGATCTCGGCGTGAAGCTTGCCCCGACCTTGCCCTGTGATTCGAACCGTGGCGGTTTCTGCCGGCAGAGCACCTGAAACAAAGACCAACTTGCCGTCGTGTTGAGCAAGGCCGGTCCCGTCGAGGGCGAGATCTTTGATCTCCAGCGTCAGCTGGTTGGGATGGCTGGCATCAACAGGCATCCCTTGACGCTACCGCTGGGCATTACAGCTCGCGTGGTTTCTGCTGTTCGGCAGCCAGAGGCGAGTTGAGCTCAGTAAAGTGGCGGCGGCCAAGGTGTTGCGATGAGCGTTGTAAAGGATCTAATCCTTCAAGCTGACGACGAGCTCCGTTATCCAACGAGCGGTGAGCTTCGCTCGATGGCGGCCTTTTTGAACGACGGCGATCGCCGTGTTCGGGTGGCCCGTGTGCTGACTGAGAACGAGCGCAAGATCGTTGATGAATCAGCCAAGCAACTCTTCACCCGCAAGCCCGACTATGTGGCGCCCGGCGGCAATGCCTATGGCCAAAAGCAACGGGCCCAATGCCTGCGGGATTTCAGCTGGTATTTGCGGCTGGTGACCTACGGCGGTTTGGCCGGCAGCACCAGCTTTATCGAAAGCACTGGTCTGATCGGCGCCCGCGAGATGTACAACAGCCTTGGCGTGCCGATGCCGGGAATGGTGGAAGCGATGCGCTGCCTCAAGCAGGCCTCCATTGCTTTGCTCTCCCCTGATGACGCCCAATTCATTTCGCCGTTCTTTGATTATTTGATTCAAGGGATGCAGACCAGCACCTGATCAAGCGTCTCA
>Ga0213859_10001168_pt1 | contig 11816 bp, 10 predicted proteins | sample PICome_2_FD_160133 | JGI IMG/M metagenome (GOLD analysis project Ga0213859, IMG submission 160133) | Coastal seawater microbial communities near Pivers Island, North Carolina, United States - PICO304 | ecosystem: Environmental > Aquatic > Marine > Coastal | place: USA: North Carolina... | reverse complement strand
TGATGCTTGACGATTGAAAATTCCACGTTCCCCTGACTTTGACCGATATAATGACAACCACTCTTCCATGAAGGTTCCAATATCAGGTCTTTCACGATAACATACAGAGTTGTTTGCTAATGCTCTATGTGGGTCTATTACCCACCATTGACCAGACTTTGCACTTCTCATTCTATCATCATTCAAGTCAGATAAAGAAATAAGAGCAGAACGTCTTACCCCACCTACAACTACAATCTCAGCAATCTTACATACAATATCATGACATTCAATTGGATATAACTTTCTACCAGCAGCATTTGTGAATGTTGTTATAGTGAACTCCATCAGTTCTCTTAAAGGTTCTGGTCCAGAAGCACGACCACCAAAAACTTTCAACCTTGCACCAGCAGGTCTCACTTTTGAGTAATCAATCTTTGGAACTTGACCAGAGATCAAAAGAGAGATGAGTTCACGATAAGCTTTTGCCCACCCTTTTTTAGAATCTGCTACAACAATTGTGGTATCAGACTCTTCAAATGTTTCTGCAACTGTTGGTAATTTCTTTACTTGATATTTTTCAACACTGAAACCAACACCAGTTCCACACATTAGAATGTAAAGAATTTCATCAAATGCACGTAATTTATCAATGGCAGTATAAGCACAGTTATATCCAGCAACATTATCTCTTTTGAGAGCAGGACCAGCAGTCATTAATGCTCTCATTGAAGGCATCACTTTGAGTTCTAAAATATATTTTCTAACTTTTTTATATGTCTCTTCTGGTATAGAGTATGAGTATTTGTCCATTAAGTGTGTCTCGAAGAAACTCATATATCTATCGACAGTTTCTTCCCAAGTTTCTCTTCTACCTTTGTGTTCCAACCACCTAGAATATCTGGATAGGTGGATAAATTCTTGATAAAGTGATGGTAATAACATTTTTTCTCCTATTTTTTCTCCGTCAAATATTTCCAAGACACAGGATATATTTCAGAGCACAATGAGAGGATTTCATTGGCAATATCCCTAGTCTCTTTCTGTGTGTCTTTTGCACACCTCAATTTACATACCCTAGCAAAGGCAAATAAAGAACCAGTCCAATACCATTCAGTGTAGGTATTTTGAGGTAATACCATTCTTGCCTGTTCTGGACAAATCCCTATATCTAAAAGAGCCTTGTATGTTAATTTAGCATCGTCAGAAATTTCACATGGTGTTAAAACCAATTCATCTAACAAATCATGTTCATTATTATACTCTTTTTTTATTTTTGTGTCAAGATCGTCCATTTTGATACACTCATCAGAGGAACCTTGTTTAACATTTTCTGCTTGATATCTCCATTCTTCTGGGATATAAAACTCTGGTTCTTCCTTGATATACCTTCTTGAAACCTCATTCCAAACTAAACCTATTTGATGTTTCTGTAATTGTCTCGCAACAAACATAGGTGCTTTGATGTGAAATGTGATACATGTGTGTGCGAAAGGTGTCCAATGTTGATGTCTTGCTAGATAACGAATCAACTTTTCATCTCTTTCTTTTAGTTTTGGTATTTCAACCTCTACTTCACCAGAACCATACAAAGATACTTTTTTAGTTTCTGATGACTTTGCTTTTGATTTTTTATTGAAAGATACTCTCGCAGAATTAACCACTGAAAGATCACTTCCCATATAATCAACTAATTCAACTTTCATTTTCTAGTCCCACTTTCAATAATACCATTCTGTGTTTGCACAACAGCACCAACTTCTTTTGAGAGTGTTAATTCACTTATAAAATTACAACCTGCATAAGACATCCCAGAACGAATACCATTACAAAGTTCTGTAATAACGTCTTCTGCACTTCCAGCATCCTCAACTTCAATAGCAATACCTTCTTCAGCAACAGAATCACCAGAGTCAGTTTTTAAGACTTCTCTAGCATTACTTGATGCCATACCCCTATATGAAGTTGGATCATTTGCCTCTTTACATCCAGCAAATAATTTACCTGTCATAATAGAACTAGCACCTGCCCATAATGCCTTGACTATATCACCAGAACTTTTAATTCCACCATCGGCAATAACTGGAATGCTAGAATATTTAGAATCCATTAATCCCATCTTTACCATTCTAACGGCAGTTAATTGAGGTACACCAAAACCTGTCATTCTTCTTGTTGTACAAACACTTCCCGGTCCAATTCCCACTTTTATAGCATCAACACCATGCTTTGCTAGAAATACAGCAGCAGAAGCAGTAGCAACATTTCCAACGACAATATCAATATAAGCATTCTTACTCCTAATAAAGTTTATCATATTGACAACCCTATCAGAATAAGCATTAGCAATATCAATACAAATAACAGGACCACCTAATTGTATGATAGATTCGGCACGTTCCATCTCTTGAAGACTGGAAACTCCCACAGTAGGAACAACTGGACACCAGTAGGATTCCCACTCATTTAAACATCTCTTCACTATTTTAACATTCTCACCAATCTCCATATTTCTATGAAGAAATCCAACACCACCCATTTTACTCATGGTTTTTGCTAACTCAAACCCTGTAATGGTGTCCATGTTAGCTGATGTTATAGGAATGTCGATATGAATATTCCTAGAAAGTTTTGTTTCTAGTTTCGGATCTTTTCTTGAGTGTAAAGATTTATTAGGTAATAACAAAATATCATCATATGTATAAGCATGCATAAACATAACGAACTCACTTGTTGAAAAGTCTTGTAATGTTATAGTCTGTTGGAAAATCTTTTAATAAACTCTCAGCATCCAACTTAACAAACTTTGGCAAGTCGTCATAGTTTCTTAGAAAGTTTAGAAAATCCCTAGTCCTAACCAGAGATTCTTTGAGGTCTGTCTCTTCTTCTTGATTCACAATTTTCTCCATTCTGTAAATTTCATTTTTGCTTTGAGTCCCTTGAAAGTGTTATTTTCAATATACTCTTCAATTTGTTCAAGACTGTGATTACTCTTTATCATGTCATTAATATCTTTACCTCTGAAAGTATCATTAAACAACACGATGGAATAACCCATGTCTATTATCTTTTCAACTTTTTGAACTATCTGTTTATTTCTTGGTTCATTATCAAACAAGAATATTAATTCACAATCTTGCAAATCTTCTGTATTCAAATCAGAACCTGTCATAGCAACACAGTTCTCTAAAAACAGTGAATCAAAAATACCTTCTACAACATAAACTGGTTTTGTATTATCAATTCTATCAAGTCCATATACCTTACTACCTTGTGATAAACTTACTGTAATATATCTGAGACTGTTATCATCAAGTGCTCGGCCTTGAATATGGGTTAATTTCTTTTGACGATTGAAGAAGGGAATAACAATTCTCTCCTCACTCTTCAATCTTTGCGATTTATCTGGACTGATTAGTTCTATCAGTCTTTTGAAGTCTTCAGTATAACTGAATCTACACCTATATTTATAATGAATCATTCTGGAATTAAGATACTGAACTGCTTTATGTTCCTCATCCAAGGTTTCCATCTTCACCATAGGAAGTTCTTTGACTTTCCTTTTAGGTTTACTGAACTTTACAGGTTTACTCTTATAAACAGGTTCAATTTTGTTGAACTGGTTTGTCTCTTTTAGATTCTCAAGTTTGTATTCTTGATATAGAAAAGAATCATGAGTTTGTAAAAATTTAATAAATGAAGTGTAATACCCACAGTTATGACACTTGTAAATGTAATAACTTTGATCTGTGCTTAAATGGAAATATCCCCTTGTTTTAGATTCAGACTTCTCGGAGTCTCCACAATAAGGACATCTAAAGGTCCATAAATTGTCTCTAACTCTATGAAATCTATCTAATTTAGGGGATAGTAATCCAATATACTTCTGTTCAATCCAAATACTCATAAGTCTATTATATTATGATATTTCTGTATTGTCAAGAACTATTTTTTGTCTTTTTCGTAGTAGTCTTTGTATAACCCAATTACAACTTTCTGATATTTGATGTAGTCTAATAAAAGTCTAACATTCAAAGAAATCAATTTGTAATCTTTACCATCAAGAGAGAATAGGACTGGAACCTTATCATCATCTTTCAGTTTAGCAAACACCTCTTCAATGTTCTTTTCTGTGACCACAATGAAATTAACATCATTGAGTTTTACTGGGTCTTTTTTAGGGATTTTGAGAGCAGGTTTCAGTTTACCTTGTTCAACCATTTCACCAACTTCTGGTGGGAGTTTTTTGATTATCTCTCGTCGTTTTTTACAACCTGTCAGTAAGCTAATTAGCAGACTTGCCAAAAATGTCAGTACAATTAATCTTTTCATCTTCACCTCTTTTTGAACCAGTGAAAAGTTCAATACACCTTTTCAACCGTTTCATTTCATCATTAAAAATTTTTTCTACCATTTTGGGTTTTTTCTCTGCTAATTCTTCTAATGACTTTTTACCTTCTTTTTCTCGGTAAAGTCTATCTTCAAGTTTTTTTATACTTTCTCTTGATTCTCTTTCGTTTTTTATTATTTCGTTCAGTGCTTCTGCAACTTGTTCGAAACCCATATTTAAAACCACCATTTGTGTTTTTAAAGAGTTTATCCTCCTACTCAAACTTTGGTTCTGAATATCTTTCTCAGCAATCTCAGTTTCGAGTTGAGTTATTTTCTCATAAACTCTTCTGTGCTCTTTATATAAAACATTGGTAAAGTTCTTAATACCCAGATAAGCCACTGAGAAGGTTCCGACCAACCCTCCCAATAGTACTAAGTTTTTGAGTCCGAAGATTCCAAGAACTTTATTTATCAAAGGCAATCTACCTAATAGACCACCTAAACCACCTAATAACCTACCAAACATTATTCTTGTTCCTTGTTAAAAAAGATATTATACCCATCAATATTAACCAGAACTCCATCAAGAAGTTTTTCAACCTCTTCACCAGTCAGTGTTTCTTTATCTAATAACATTTCAGAAAGGTTCTTCAAAGAATCTTTGTTCATGTCAAGAAGTTTCTTTGCTCTATCATATTGAGTATCAACAATTCCTCGAATCTCTTTATCAATATTCTGTAACATGTCATCAGAAAGTTCGTGAGTCTTCCAACCTTCATCCATGTTATTCAAATGTAACATTCCAAGAGAACTCATTCCCCATTTAGTTACCATGTTTCTGGCAGTTCGAGTAGCACTTCTAATATCGGAAGATGCACCCGGAGTATAATCCCCTGCTAACATTTCTTCACCAACTCTTCCACCTAATGCTATACAGATAGAGTTTAGAAGTTGAGACTTGGTTGAATGCTTTTCTTCAGATAGAAAGGATACATGACCTAAACTCTTAGTCCTTGGGATAATAGTGATCTTATCAATCTTTGCGTTATTATCCAATATCAGACCTAACAAAGCATGTCCTGATTCGTGCCAAGCAGTATTCTCAAGTTCTTTCTCGTCCTGTTTTCTGGACTTCTTCTCAGAACCATAAGCAACTTTTTCAATTGCTCTTTCTAAACAATCTTGATCAATCTTCTTGAGTTCATCTTTGACTGCCAACAAAGCACTTTCGTTTACAACATTTGTCAAATCAGCACCAGAGAATCCAACGGTTTTCTTTGCCAATCTTTCAACATTAACACCATCTTCTAGTAGAGGTAGTTTCTTCAAGCAAAGATTTAATATCTTCAATCTACCCTCTTTATCAGGTAAGTCTACAGACACATGCTTGTCAAATCTTCCCGGTCTTAATAGAGCATCATCAAGAGTTTCAAGTCTGTTAGTAGCACCAATAACAATCACATCAGAACCTAAACTGTTGAAACCGTCCATCTCAACCAAAATCTGGTTGAGTGTTTGATCTCTTTCAGAGTTCTTGTCACTATTACTTCTTTTCTTACCAACAGCATCAATCTCATCAATGAAAACTACACAAGGTGATGCTTCTCTTGCTTTTGCAAACATATCTCTTACTCTCGCAGCACCGACACCAACATACATTTCTACGAATTCAGAACCAGAGACATACATAAAAGGAACACCAGATTCACCTGCTATTGCTTTTGCGAACATAGTTTTACCGGTTCCAGAAGGACCATATAGAATAGCACCTTTTGGTAAAGTAGCACCCATCTTCTTATACTTCTTGTTATCCCTAAGAAAGTCTACAATCTGTTCGAGTTCCTCTTTTGCTTCTTCGTTACCTGCAATATCAGCAAATCTTACATCAGATTGCTCAGGTTCGAAAAACTTTGAAGTGCTTTCTGCTGGTGCTGGAGGTCTTTGTCCACCAAACGGATCTCCACCAGAACCACTACCCATTGAAGAACCACCACCAAAGTGTGGACCACCTTGCATATGCTTCATATTGCTTAGAATTCTATTAACAAAACAATACAATCTCCACATTATGAAAGTTGATACTGTCAGGAAAATACCAAAAAGAAGTATCACAACAGGTGTTAGTATAGGTTTACTCTCAGTCTTGAAAGTATAGTATACGTCATTACTCTTAACTTCTTTCAAACTATCCGTTTCACCTTTTGGTCTTGGTGTCTTGTATTTTTTACTACCAACCATGTAATCAATGAATCTCTCACTGAAAACAACATTATCAGCTTTTTTACTTCTTACACTTTCCACAAAATGTGAATAACTGGTTTCAAATATAGGTGTTCCCCTATATTTTTGAAAAACGAAAAACCCACTTGTGATCAAACCAAATATGGTTAATACTATCAACTTTTTCTTCATAAAATAATCCTTTCCTAATTCCTAGAAGGTCTTTGACTTTCAATGTATAGTAAAACTTTTTTTAGAAGTTTTCTAATTACTGGGTGTCTACTATCAAAATTGAATGCCATGAAGTAAGCAAACAAGTTTGGTGATGCTCTGAAAAGACTTTTATCTAATCTTTTTACATTAGCAATAGTCTTTTGTTTGGTTCTATATTTATTTAGTAGTTCACTTGAGATGTTCAAAGCATATGCCTCTATTTCATCCGAATTCCCAAGATAAACCCTACTTGAATAAAAATCTTTTAATTCCTTTGTAACTTTTGGTTTATACTCAGAGGTCTTAACAAAACCCCTATTTCTATGTTGAGTCATGTGAAGATATTCATGTTGAATTGCATCAGCAAGTTCATTAGAAAACTTCATCCACAATGCGTTGTCTAAATTTAGTAAAACTTCTGGGTCTGAAACTTTCAATTCTATTTGAATCGGAACATCATCACCTGTTTTATCATTTTCTGGGTCATAATAAGCATTTATTAATATTGAACCAGAAGCAACCCTACCAGATTTCTCAATAGTTATTTCTATATCATACTTTCTTCTTAGAGTTTTTTCAATCTCGTTTGCTATTGAACGTATTGTGATATTTCTGTTTATAATCTTTGACTTAGCTTTACCAATTAAAGCTTTAATATTTCTTCTTGGAATTTCTTGCGTCTTTCCTTCTACAAATATGGTTTCTTTTTCAGCTTTTTTTTTCTTCTTCTTTTTCTTTTTTGGATCAACCGGAGGTTCCCCCGTCAATCCTGCCATATGTTCACCTGTACCAACAACATTTGAAATCTCTTCTATGAAAAGATAATCTTCTTGAGTTAATGATTCAACAAAATCACTATATCTTGACTCAATCAAAACATATCTATTCTCTTCACCTTCAAGAATTTCAAAATTGTCTTGTTCTTTAAGAAGGTATAAAGCACCTACAATATTTGCAAGTTTAGATCTTCCCAATGGACCAAGAACCCTTTTCAAGTTGAAAACAAAAATATCTAACCTTGTTAAAGCATCTTTTTCTTCTTTAGTTTTTAATGTTTTTCTCTTTCTAAGAATTTTACCTTTTTCATCAACAATACCAAGCTCATATGCTTTAGTCTTTTTTATAGGTTTTATCATCCTAGAAATTAATTTATATAGTACAACATAATTAAGGGCATTTGAAAGAAACCCTTCTCGTAACATACTTTTCATATATCCTCCAACTCTCTAAAAATAGAAGTATCAATATTTATATCATCAGACATAATATTTCTACCATTAACACCGTGAACTATTTCTGGCATGTAAGATAAGTATAACAGAAAAGTTTTCAATAAAGGCCAATAACTCTCTTCCATCTTAAAAAAAAGAATCCTAGTTGCGTCTCTGTTTTCAAAAACATTATAGAATGCGATGATATGATTTAAGATTAATCTTGTCTTAATCTCACCACCTCTATTATATTTATTGAAAAGTCTCTTAACATATTTAACTCTATTCATATCTTCATAGAAATCCTCAGATGATATGCACTGAGGATTCCTATAAGATAATTCAGAAAATATGTCAATATTCTCTTTGTTAAGGTCTTTCATTTATCAAACTTCTGTTGCCTCAGTTGTTCCTTCATCTGTGTGATCAGTCTTGGAAAGAACTTGATTCAACACTTGTAAAGCACCTTCAGTCATTGTAATAGTACTGAAAATGTTTCTTCTCTGAGCATCAGCAGTTTTCAATTCACTGATAAGGTCATTTCTTTGGTGATGTAATTTTGTCAATTCAACAACATGCTTATCATCACTAGGTGTATCCTCAGTAACAAAACCATTCAATGCAGAAATAGCACCATCAACTTGGGTTACATTATTACTCTTTTCTGTAATAAATTCCTGCAACTTATTGAAAAGTTCAGTATTATTCTGATTAGACCTAACCAGAGTTGACCTTTCCTGTAAGATAATACTAATCAATCCATCCAAAGATGAAACAGCAGTCTCTCCAGCAATTCCACCTTCACCTAATACAGTTTCAGTGGTTTCTTCAGTAGTTTCAGTAGTACTCATTAAATCCTCCATATTATATTTAACTACATTTATATTATAAACTATATTTATAACATTGTCAATAACTTTTTTTAAAATATTTTTATGGATTTTGTGGAGTTTCAATCACACTGAATATTCTAAATTGAGTATCAGTATTTCTCTTGTATGTTACTGCTACAGTGAAGTATCCATTAGCAACGTCCGATGATGAAACATATGCACCCACTGCTGTTTCATTTGGATCATCATCACCCGTAAATCTGAAATTCCATTGAGACCCATCCCAGTCGTAAACTTTCCATGTTCCATTACCACCAGAAGAACCGATTACCAGAACGTCACCATCCTTAGTCAAACTCAGAGAGTCACCATAACTATCGGTACCAGAACCTAGTGATAAAGTAGCCCCAGACCTAAGACTCCAAGATGAAGTTGAAGGAACCCAGTCATAAGTGTAAATATTCTCATACTGGTCAGCTACAACAAGAACAGTTTTATTGTTTGATATGGATGTAGATTCAAGTCTACCAGATGATATTGTAACCGTAGCAGATGAAATAATATTCCAAGAACTCCCATTATATTGATATGTCCAGACTTTCTTATCACGTCTACCTACTATCACCATCATTGTACCATCAGAACTTATAGAAGCTTTACCAAATTGATTTTGAGTTCCGGCATTGGTTATGGTGTGCTCTAAAACATAAGAATCACTAGATGAATCATATTCATGAATATATGTTTTATTACCACTAGTATCAGAAATTGCTAAAATAGTACCATCATTATTCATTGAAATATGTTCAGAACCCCAATAAGAAGTGACTCCAGTCGGAGGTGTTATTACATATGTTGGATTTGCACTTATACTACTATCCGCAGGATTTCTACTGAAAATTCTAACATTTGCATCCGCTCCAGCCGCATCAGCCCATGCGTGAGCAGTTATTGTTGTTCCATCAGGGGATATACTACCATGCCCACCATAATCTTCAATAATATTTAATTCTGATAATTCGGGGAGTGGTGTTATATCATTAATAGTTACAGTCTTAGATGCTTCATCAGGTCCACCTTGATCGACAGTTATTGTTAAAGACCCATCAATTGAATTTGCATCTTCTAATAATTTAAGAGTTATAGAACCTGTCTCATTAGAAACATTAAAATTACCAGTAGTTGATGCCGAACCACCTGCGATATCTAAATCAGCATCAGTGATTCCTGAGATTGTGTAAGCAATATTTCCGTTAATCCCAAGAGTACTTAGTGTTAAAACTAAATCTTGACCTTCATCAATACTAGATGGACCAGTGATTGTGTATGTGCTCAATGTTGCTGGTACGTTGTAAATTTTCCCACTAGTTGTAATTAATTTTACATTATTATTGGAATCTGGTTCTGCCATTCCAATATAATACCCCATACCAGTATGTCCATTTACACCAGATTCTGATAAATTTCCAGACCTCTCTACCCACTGAGACCCATCCCAATCAAATAAAAATATTTTTGAAGTGCCACTAAATACTCCAAAGTTTCCATAAGCTATAAGTTGATCATTATTAGATATGGAAACACCTCTAACTGAGTCATGTGTTTCTGAAGATTTAAACCTTGTCTGTTCAGTCCAACTGTTCCCATTCCTAGTGTAAACTACAACACCACCCAAAGATGTTGATGATCCATTCCCATTAGCCACCACCATTGTTTGATTATCCGAAGATATGTCTGCATTGTAAGGTGTATAGTCTAAAGAAAATGAATCAACAGATGACCAAGCAGAATTAGAATATTCAAAAGTTTCAATATTTAGTCTATTAGTTGCAACTAGTGTGTTACCATCTGAAGATAAAGCCACACCCCACTCATGAGTACCACCATTGGTTGTTGTAAAATTATCCCTAAGTGTATATAACCCATCAACACCTCTCTCATATACAAATATATTATTACCAGTATTGTATGCATCAGACAGTGCTAATATTGATCCGTCTTGACTAAATGCTCTACCAACACCCAAATAATGACTGGGGGCATCATCTACAGTTTGTAAATAATCCCAACTAGAATTGGTGTTGTTAAGTTTATATATTGCCGCACCCTGAGTATATTCGGAAGCCATTACCAAATATTGCCCATCTTTACTTATTTCTGGGTATATGTATACATCAGAGTCACTTACTGTCCCTTCTTCAGACGGGTCTATTGAAGAAGAGTCATTGACAATAATATTAATAGGGGAGACTTCACCATTATTTAATGATATGGTTAGTGTTTCTTCACCCTCACCAGAAGTGTAATCTTTTTTAATTTTTAATGTTTTAGTAACGGAAGATGGACTACCGGAGACTATAAAATCACCTGTTAATGCATCTGAACCAACATCTAAGTCATCTGCCCCAAATCCAGTAGAACTTGTTATTTGATAACCATAATTACCATCAGGTACATTCTGAGTCTGTAGTGTTATTACTAGATCAACCCCTTCATTAACTGAACCCACAGGACTTGTTGATAAATTCCAAATTGGGGACTTAGACGTATCATTAATATTAACACTTATTGATTCACCTACCCCAGTCAACTCTAATAATAAGACTTCATCTGGTTCTTCTGTTAATGAATCTGCTTTGATATTAAATTGAATAGAACCAGCACCATCAATGTCTAGAGTAAAATTACCACTAAGTGGAGCAGAACCTGCATCCAAATCAGCAGCAGTTATACCTGAGACTGAATAGGCAACTGTGTTTCCAGAAACATTTTCAGTTTGTAAACTTATACTCAAAGAAGCACCTTCATTAACGTTAATTTCTGGTGATGATGTTAAGGTGTAAACTGGTGCTTTGGATGTATCAACAACAGTGACTGATATTGAAGCTTCACCATTATTCAAACTCAATACTAAATTTTCGTTATTTTCATTACTTGACAAATCTTCTGAAATGTTTAGTGTTATAGAGTCTGTACCACCAGATAAGATAAAGTTACCTGTTAATGGATCTGAACCTGCGTCCAAATC
>Ga0213859_10001167_pt1 | contig 11818 bp, 17 predicted proteins | sample PICome_2_FD_160133 | JGI IMG/M metagenome (GOLD analysis project Ga0213859, IMG submission 160133) | Coastal seawater microbial communities near Pivers Island, North Carolina, United States - PICO304 | ecosystem: Environmental > Aquatic > Marine > Coastal | place: USA: North Carolina... | reverse complement strand
ACGTTAGAGTTGGTATGGGTATCAAAGAAGAACACATACCTTGGTATATCAGAGAAGATTTGATTATGGAAGGTGTTTATGACCAAGGAATATTCAAAGCAGTATTCCTCATGGGTGGGCCAGGCAGTGGTAAATCTACAGTTGTAGATAGATTATCTTTAAAACCATTAGGTCTTAAACTTGTAAACACGGATAAAGCATTTGAAGTAGGATTAAAGAAAGCAGGTTTAGGACTAGATTTAAGAGGTGCAGACTTTTCTAAGGTTGACCCTGTACGTGCGAAAGCAAAGAAAATTACAGGTATGAATCTAGACAACTATATTGAAGGAAGACTAGGACTTATATTTGATACCACAGCTGCTAAGTCACAAAAGATTGCAAACTATAAAAAAATGTTAGATAAACTAGGATACGAATATAAAATGATATTTGTTAACACTTCTTTAGAAAACGCACAAGCAAGAAACGATATGAGAAGTAGAAAACTTCCTAAAGAAATTGTTCAAGGTGACTGGGAAGCTTCACAAAAGAACGCAAATAAATTTAGAGCAATGTTCAAAAAAGACTTTGTAGAGATTACAAATGACGATGACGTTAAATCATTAGAAAAGAAAGCAGACTCGTTATACAGTAAACTACTTACATGGACAAGTAGATTTCCTAGTAATAAAATGGCAAGGCAATGGAGAGAAAACGAACTTCTCAAGAAAAAAGGAGTGCCTGATTCAGCACTTTAGTAGGAACTAAATAAACATATGAGAGTATCAAAAACTTACAAACAATCCGAATGGTTAGTAGAGGGGCCAGAAGAAATGGCGTCTCTTAAAGCTGACCAAGCACGTGAAGTTGAAGATTTAAAACGAAGACACGAAGACGAAGTTGAAAATCTTAAGTTGAAACACGAAAGAGAAACGGAAAGACAGTCTAAGAAAGACGAAGCAGAAGCTGAAAGAGAATCACAACAAGAAGATACTCTACCTGATATCGAAGACTCAAAATATCTACAAGACGCTGTTGACGAAGGTAAGTTAGTTGCAAGTACATTACAAGTTCTTGACGTTATAACTAAAAAACTCAAGAAAGAAATGGAAAACAGATATAAAAAAGACGCAAAAGACGGTATGGCATTTATCAACCAAATTGCAAAACTAGTAGGAATGACTGCGTCTGATAAGAAACAAACAAAAAATAAAATGTTTCTAAAAATGGACGATGATTCCGTAATGAAACGTTTTAATGTATCTGAAAAAGATATGACTGCAATCTCTTCATGGAAGAAAAAGTTAAAGCAAGTAAAAGGTCTTACTAAACAACAGTTACAAATATTATCAACAATGCCTACACCAGTTATTACTTCTCTTATCAATCAAGTTGGTATGATAGTAGCAGGTGATATACAAGAAGACAAAGAAGAACAAGATAGAGATATCAAAGATAAAGAAGGAACTCAACCTAAGAAATACTACAAAGGTCTAGACAAGAAGACCAAAGAAAAAAGAGACGCACACTTCAAACAGGGTAAAACAGGCCCTGCGCCAGGCGATGAAGACGAAGACGGTAAACCTGTAAAGACTAAGAAGTCAGTTCATACTAAAAAGTTTGCAAAAATGTTTGGTGAGAAACTAGGTAAGAATGCAGACGCAGGTGATTACATAAAAGATTTTAGAAAGTCAGACGCACCACAATTTAAAGGTAAGTCTGATAAGAAAATACAAAAAATGGCTATAGCAGCTTACCTCGATAAAAAGGATAAATAATACCATGGCAGGAAATAAAACAGATAACGGAGTTCACGAAGTTGGGACAGACGACATACGTCTATCGTATCAAAATGATACGCCTGGCCAAGACGTGGAAAATTACATAAAAGAACAAGAGAAAGCATTCCACGAAGAAAAGAATAGAACTAAGAAACATTTCTCACAGGTATTTGGTAATCCTTTACAGGGTTATCCTCACAACGAAGAGTTTGAAGTCAAAGAAATCAAAGAAAATCAAGAAATATTTGAGAACGAAGCAGGTCTCAAAAAGAAAGCAGAAAAGTCAGGAATATCACTTGGTATTCTAAAACAAGTTTACAATAGAGGACTTGCCGCTTATAAAACTGGTCACAGGCCAGGCGCTACTGCCCCACAATGGGCAATGGCAAGAGTCAACAGTTTTATTACCAAGGGTAAAGGTACTTGGGGTAAAGCAGACTCAGATTTAGCAGACAAAGTCAGAGGTTCAAAGAAATAATATAATGGAGTAAGTGGTCATGGTCAATGAGGACTGGTTAGATAAACACGGAACTCATGAACAATATGTCATTAGGACATACGATTCAACAACAGATTGGTTAGAAACTACTAAAAAAGACATGATTTATGTCTTAGCAGGATATGGTTGGCAAATCCTGTATGGACGTGACGCAGAGTATGGGACGGGTAACAAACTGGTGCCAGGCACCAAGTTTATGTTACCTGATAAGGTGAAATATAAAATTTTAAATAAGGAGAATATAGATTCAAAGTTGGTTCTCAAAGTTGAGTTTATATAAATAAAGGTAGTATGAGTAATATACAAGATTGGAAATCAGAACTAGCTAAAGTTCGTGCTTTCGTAAAGAAGGACGCAGAACCTGTTGTGGAAAAAACACAGGACGATATCATTGCGGAAGAAATTGACGCACTATTGGACGGTTTCGAGGAACCAATTGTCGAAGATACTCAAGAATCCGATGTAAACACAGACAAACTTATTGAAAAAAATATGTTAGGTCGCCTTGCAAAATCATTGGACTTAAACGAAGAAAAAAAATCAATGCTTTTTAATTATTTTGAAAAGGGAGAGTTAATCCAATGAGCATAAACAAATTATCAAATGACTTAGTTGAAGCAACTAAGAAAGTCTTAACCAAAGAAGAAGAATACAAAGACTTCTTTCAAAAAGTAATGAAGAAATTCGGTGTCAAATCGCCAGGCGAATTGTCAGGTGACAAAGAAAAAGAATTCTACAATTACATTGACAAGAATTGGAAAGGTAAGAAAGAAGATATCGACAAAATGCAGGAGTGGATTTCTGCTGGTGGTGAAAGACGTAGAGTCAAAGAAGGCGACGCTAGAAAAACTAAAGTCGAAGACGTAATCAGAGGTATGTGGGAAGAGTCTGCTGGAGAGTAACATGCATTTTCAAGGTAATTTATTCCAAGATTTAAAAGAGAAAAAGATTCTAGACAAAGACGGTAAAGTCGATGCACTAGGGCCTTATGGTAAGTCAAAACTTACTGGTATGGAAGTAAATGCATACTTCAAAAAGAACAAAGTATCAGACCCTAAAGTCAAGAAAGCAGTAGAAGTTGCATTAGACCTATCAGGTGCACAATCAGTTGCAACAAAAGAAATTGCAAAGTTTTACGGAAGTAAAATCCTTAAGTCTAAAGAAGTTCAAAAAGCACTTAAATTTGCAAACGAATCATTCGTACTAAATCAAGAACTAAATCAAATTCACGAATCATACTTAACTGAAAAGAACTTAATGCCTGCAATCCAAAAGATTGTTGCAGATAAAAGTGCAGCTAAAGTTGGTGGAGTCATGTTAGATATGTTTACTGCAAGTGTTATTGCAAAAGCATATGACCAAGTCAATGACTCTAACAAAGCTAAAATGGAAAAAGCAAACATAAACATTTTAGTTAAACTTGCACATAAAGTTATGGGTATGAAAGAAGACCTAGACGAAGGTAAGTATGCAAAATACTCAGACCTACTTATCAAGAAAGCCAAGTTAATGAAAGCAGGTAAAGACGCTTCCATGGTTGATAAAGAAATTTCCAAAGAGTTAAAGAAACTTGGTATTAAAGAAGAAGTTATCGTTGAGAAAATAGTAGGAACTGGTGACGCAATCAGTAAAATCTTTAAAACTAAAGATAAGAAAGAGATTGACGGTATCGCAAATCTTATGAACATGACCAGTCTTAAAGTTCTACAGTCAATGCAGAAACAAAATCCAAAAGGTTTCAAAAGAATGACTGCTAAAATGGGTGAACTACCTGCTATGGAACAAGTAGAAGAAGGTGCAGTATCAGCCGCTCAAAGAGCTGCTATCGCAATCTCCAAGAAAGAGAAAGCAGGAAAGCCTGGATATGATAAAGAAGGTAAGTCTCTCAAGAACAAGAAAGAAGAAACTATAAAAGAAGGGACATGGAAAATACCTAATAATAAAAGAGAATTAGCAGTATTAGCTGATATGTTAATGAAACCATATCCTGCTACCAAACCTGCTGATGTTAATAAGTTCATGGATATGTTACCTGTAGGTGACGATATGTTGTATGATGACTTAGACGCAATTTCATATGAAAAAACTGGGAAAATGGATAGAGACGGTTACCCTGAATTAAAAAGACCACTGGTCAAAATGAAAAAGTTCGATAAAGTTTTTGTAAATGTAATTGCTGGTGAAGCATTACAAAAAGAGAAATGGATTAGAGGTAAAACCTCAGGCAATAAATTTATCATGACACACCATTCATTTGGCCCTGACGCTTCAATGGAATCAGTAGAAGAAAAAGTCATGAGAAAAAAAGGTAATATCAAACGTGGTAAAATGATGAAACTGGACATGAGTTTTGACAAAAAACAAAGTGTTATGGACGCATATAGACAAATGTGGGAAGATGCACTAAACGAAGAAGTTCAAGATATCACTGTAGACCCAAAGAACAAAAAGTTCAGTAGTCCTGCCGATCAAAATTATCACGGTATGGAGATTGCAAAACAAGCAAGAAGAATGGGTTTAAAATCTGCAGTTATGGGTAAACATGTTAGAATCAAAGGTGCAAAGAAAAAAGTAAATGACTTTTTAAGAGTAGTAATCGGTAAAGAAAGTTACGGAGACCCTACTAACGGAGATTACACAACACCTCAGATTGACAAGATGTTGACTAAAGGGTTAAAGTAATGTCAGAAAAAAACGTAGGATTAGACGCAAGGTATAAATCTTTTAAAGAAAGAATCAAGAAACTTGGTTATATAAAAGATACTGCCAAAAAAGTAAACAAGGTTATCGAAAAGGTCGGTGACTTTGGTATGATGTCTGACGCAGGGAACAAGAAAGTTGCTCGTGCAGTTTCACAAGCAAAAGACGAAAAAGATTTACGTGCAAGACTACAGAAAATTAGTCAAATGGCTGGTGGTAAGTATGTTGAAGCAAGTGAAGATGAAGTTATTATGAGAGCTGTAAATGCTTTAGACTATAACGCAAAGGGTACACAAAAACACGCAGATGCGAATGTTATGGTACAATTAGCTGCTATAGACGATACTAAAAGAGATACAGACGTGCGAACAGATGACATGAAAAAGACGAAAGTCAAGGCGAGTGATGCAAGTAAAGTATATAAAGCTTTACAGTCAATCAAGGCGCCTATCAGGTCTAAATACTTGAACATGATGCAAAAGGACTCGAAAGGGTTTAAAAAAGCATTTAACGCTATCTTAAAAGTAGCAAATAAATAAACGAGAGGAAAATAAAATGGCACTATGGGGAGTATCAGACAGCGATGAAAGTAAACCAAAGTATCTTTCAGACGCCGATAAGAAAAACACTATTGCTAAGCCAGAAGGTTGGGTTCTTAAAAAGACTGTAGGTTCTAGAAATCTAGAAGAGATTTTGGTTGCTACTGGTGCAGACCTTGCCGTTGGTATTGGACAGGCAGACATTACAGAAATTGATTTTGTTACAACAGCATTTGATAAGTCAGATGGTGGAACATTATCAGTTAAAGTATTCTTCAACGAGAATGTGACTGTAAGTGGAACACCACAACTAACTGTTGTTAACGACAACAATGCAAACCATACATTATCGTATGCTAGTGGTTCAACCACTAACGAACTTGTATTCTCACTCGCAATCGCAGCTGGAAACGCAGCTACAGACGCAGGTGATGTACTAAGTATTGGTGCAAACGCAATGTCGTTAAATGGTGGAACTATTGTTGACACAGCAGGTGGTGGTAACGCAACTATCACAAATAGTGGCGCAATAGGAACAGCTGCTGGAACAATAACTGTTGCAGCTTAACATTGAATAGGAATATATTATGACAACCAATTTTGACAATAGTGGTGCAGCTACATTAGGAAACTGTGATGTTTCCATGCTCACCACTGTTTGCAATAAAGACATGGTTACTGATGCAGAATTTGATGCATTATGGGAAGGGAATAAGAAAAGATTCTATGTACACCAAGCATGGCCTTTACTTGTTACTTCCGAAAATGAAGACGGCTCAGATGGTCGCTATAAATGTACAGACGAAGCAGACGCAAAAGTTAAACTAAAACTATACTTAGATGATTGTCAAACTGGCCCGTTGAGTTCGATTATAGATAGTTACCTTGTTAAAGTATACGAAGGTTCTAATATTGTTTGCTTATATCAACTATTAAGCATTAAATTTAATACAGGTGAAGCAGCAAGTCCAACAAACGGTCAATACGGAATTGCAAAAGACCCTGACCTTCAAAGAGTTTGGGAAGCAAACGGTCAAACAGGGGATTATAGAGATAAAACATGTGTGACTGAATGTACTTTATCTTTACCTTTATCAAACGGTGTAAGTTCACGTGAATGGTTTTATTCTTGGATGGTACAGAATAGTCATTTTGAAGCAATACACACAGCGCTTAAAGCAGACGGTTATGAACATGTTTTAAACTCAATTAGTGGACGTGTTCAGAAACAATGGGCTGTTGATGTTTTTAATATGATGAAAGGTATTGTTGATGACATTCCAAGAGGAGTACACGCAGGTCAAAGTACGGAAGCAACTCCTGTGTTTGGGTATGTAGATGATAATACAACTGTAGCTTATTCTTTAGGACTACAACAACAACACCCTAACTATGCTGACTTACCTGCAGAAATTAAACCCTGCGGTTGGCCATTTACAACAACAAAAATTAACGGTGAATATCCACCATTCGATTAAGAGGTAAACAATGAAAATTAAAGTATTAGGTTCAGAAGCTGCTTGTGGTACATCTACTACTAATGGTTCTAACTTTGGCAGTTCAACTGCAGTTAGACTATGCAACAGTGGTGCTACAGACAGATTAGTATCAGTTGAAACATCTGCAAATTCACTTATCGGTACGTTTACATTAAAAGCAAATAGTGTTGAGATTGTACAGAAAGACCCGTCAGATGAAATCTTTGCCGCCCACGCAGAAGTATTAGGTGTTGGTGTAGCAATAACTTCGTAAAGGAAGAAATATATTATGCCGTATCAAGTTACGATGGACAGAACCCTGTCCGACACTGACATAGACAGACTAATTCAGTCTGAATTAAATCGTAGACAATACAATACTGTTCTTACAGAAGAAACAGACGAAGAATTTATAACCGCATGGAAAGCAGGATTACAAAAAACTCAAGACGCTTTTCCTAGTGGTAGATTTAGAAATATCCGTTGGCAGGCTGGTAACGTAGGTGATAATTCATATTCAGCAAATCTAAATCCCGAAGACCCATTAGGTCTTGAAGCACACCCTACAGAAAACGTTTGTCCTATAATTTTTTCTAGTTTCTGTCACCCTTGCAATGGGAATTTGATTGAGGGAGACCTTCCAAACAATAGTTTTCAATATTGGTGGACTGGTTCTGAATCAATGACAGAACAAATACAAAACGATTGGAATACAAATGGTCAATCAGGAGACTTTAGAGATACATTAGGTATTGTAGGTCAAGCAATGTTTGCTGGTAACACTGATACAAACGAGACAAGTGCAGATATAATCAAACGTTGGTCATTAGCACCACATGAAAAAGGATTTGCTGAAGATATTGAAAAGATATCTCTTGTTCCAATGATTGAATTCTTTAAATCACTTGGTGTAACTCACCATGGATATTATATTTTAGGACAAAAACCTAAAGAATATGTCCTAATGATGAAGTCTAAAACAAATTGGCCAGACGCACCAACAATTAATGGACAAGATAGAGAAGAATCACCAAATGACTTTCCTTATGAATACACATATGGAATGTCGCAAGTGGACGGTACTGAACTCACATTTGTTCCACATTACTTAAACGCCGAAGACCGAGTTCAGAATGGGCCTGAAATTGTTCAAGATTATGGTTGGCCAGGCACTAGATAAGGATAAATAAGCATATGAAAACTTTCAAAACATATCTAAAAGAAGACCTAGACCATTCTTACGAAGGAATGTCAGGTGAACACAATATAGATGACGCAGAAATTAAATCAAGACTTAACGCAATTTTAGGTCACACTGCTTCTATGGAATTTATAAATCCAAAAGCTGCAGTTGCACAAATGGAAGCGAAACTTGCTTTACTTGGATTGTCGCATGACGGAAACATAAACGACTTGGACATGAACGAAAGTGGTGAGTTTGAAATTTCTTTTAAACGTTATGGTGATATCATGGGTAAATCTGTAGATACACCTCATGACGAAATTGAAGAAGAGTCTATGAATTATACTATGAAAATTAGAACCGAAAAATTAGAATCAGGTTCATTTAAAGTATACGGTTCATTAGTCTAATCTTCTCCTTTACACTATATACTAGTGTAGAAAGCAATATATTATTATGAGTCTATTTGACAAACTTACAGCGAAGAACTTCGCCGCCTACGCAATGAAACATTACGATGACCCTCAGTGTGAGGACATGGAAGATTTCTATGAAGACTTACGTAGGTTCCGATACCTTAAACGACTTCTCTTTAGATACTATCAACACGGAGAACTTAGAGAACGTCTTATGCTTAATCACCTCATTTGTATATTCAATGTCTTTGGATATGAGGCCTCAATGAGAATGTTAAAGTTTAAAATCAAAGACCAAGAGTATTGGTCTTCAATCAAAACAATGCTTATATATCTTGGATACGTTGAAGAGGGATTTGAAGTAGAGGTTCCGATAGACGAAACCCTTGCAACGACCCTTCGAGAGGTATAAATAGATATATGGCAACCCGAATAATAGATACACTTATTGTCTTTCGTATACTCAAAATGTTAACCACACCTTTTGAGAAGACGCAAGCCTATAAGTTTGGGTTCATTGATAAGAACGGTAAAAGAATCACACATAAACCCGACCCTAACAATAAGAATGTAAAACTAGAGAATAAACCTTCTACGTCTGCCGAGAAAGCGTCACTTACACCATTACATAGATTGGTATTCAATCTAAAAAAACTTATAGAAAAAATACCATTTGGTAAATCAGCATTTGCCTCATACGCAGTAGCACTCGCATTACTCAAAGAAGAAACAAGATTAACAGAAGACCAAGCAGACGAGTTATGTGAAAAGTTTTACAGACATTTGAAAGAGAAAGATTTAGTTACGTCTGAGACACTACAAGAAACTATAAATCTTGGAGACTTGGAAGTTGGACACACATATCATACTAGAATGCCTATCCTTCAAAATGATTTAAAATACCCACACAAAGCACCTATACAAATTGTTGCAGAACATAGTATAGTATACGGTGTTAGGGTTTACATAGGATTCCTAAACGAACATAGAGTTTTGGTAACAGCAGACGATGTTTATTGAAGAAGTAGTCAAAATTGATAATATGGTCTTCAAACCTCAGACGGAATTGAAGAAACCTAAGTATGACAAAATTAAAATTTGGGAAGACGGTTGGGAGAGAATCCAAGTAGCACCACCGCCTGCAAATAATTCTACGCAGACACTTGACGATATCAAGAAGATACAAATGGAATTGAAACGTGCTACCGAAACTGTCAAACAACAATACTTAAACTGTGACGAAGATTCTTCTTACTATATCAAAAAGTATATGGAAGATAATGACTTGGAATACGATAATGATAATATCGAATTCATGGAAAAACAATGTAGTCCAGTCATAAGACATTTTAAAAACTTCTTTAACAGACCTAGACCATATCAAATTGCAGATAAACTAGGAATGAAGTTTGAACCATATGTAACACCAACTGCTCAGACTCCTTCTTATCCAAGTGGTCACGCAGTACAACCAAGAGTAGTTGCACATTACTATGCTGAAAAATATCCTGAACATAGTGAAGGATTGTATAGAGGTGCACACATATGTGGTTGGGGTAGAGTACAAGCAGGTTTACATTATCCTTCTGATTACACTGCAGGAATACAAATCGCAGACGATTTAATGGGATTCCTAAAAGACGAAGAACTATCAGAAGATGCACCAGTGAATGCAACAGGGAGTGGTATCGCAATGCCACCCACAATGAGAAAAAAACGGAAACAAGACAAAAGATTTTTTGAACTTTGGACTAGAAAGTCAAAATAAATTATGAAATTTTTAAACTATTTGGCATTAGCCACCAGTCTAATGATAGCAGGTATCGCTGCCTATTTTTCAGTAATAGGTATGGGTATTATATTTGCTGGTGCGTATCTATCCACAATAGTTATGATGAGTGCATTGGAATTTGGTAAGATAGTTACAGCAGCCTATGTTCATTTGTTTTGGGACAAACTGAACTACATGAAATACTATCTTGCATTTTCAGTATTTGTTCTCATGTTGATTACTTCACTGGGTATATTTGGTTTCCTATCTAAAGCAAACATAGAACAAACATTACAAGGTGATTCATACTCACTAGAAATGTCTATCATAGACAAAAGACTTGACGCAAAGAATAACGAATTACAGAGACTGGAAGACAGGATTGCAAATCTAGATAACATTATTGCAACTGCTAGACCGCAAGATAGAAATTATATCGACAGACGACAAAGAGACGAGAGACAAGAAATTGGAAATGATATTGACATAGTCGTGGACGATATAGTAAAATTGAATGAAGAAAAATTACCTTTTCAAAGATTACAATTAGAGCAAGAAGGGGAGATTGGGCCAATCAAGTACGTTGCAGAAATGATATACGGACAAGACGAGGCACAAAACTATTTGGATAATGCGGTAAGGTGGGTAATCATTGCATTGATATTTGTATTTGACCCTCTTGCATTATTGTTATTGATAACTGCTACTAGTTTGATAGCAAATTATAAGGAGCCAGAACAACCAAGAATCGTTGTTCGAGTTCCGAAAAAAAACCTAAATAAGACTACATCTTAGGAGATAAAAATGAGTGAAGAAAGAAAAGCAGAAGACTTTCCACTGGAAAAACCAACTCTAGGTGATAATCCACCGACTGATAAAGAAAGTCAGGGATATAAACTCATGATGGAATCGTATGAAAGAGCCATGGTAGAGTATAACGCCAAGTTAGAATCATGGTTAGCAGGTGAACAAGTCGCAGGTGTTGACCATGTGATTGTGCCTGACGGTGAAGGCGGAACTGAGGAAGTTCCTCTAGAGGAAGATTCTGAATAAAACACCTTGTTCAAACCATATCTATCTAGTATAATGGCTAGACATGATATGGTTAGAACGAAAATATTTGTCTATGGTGGCATCGAGACTCGATGTCTGCAAGTGGAAGAACGATAACACCCTAAACCACAGATGTCCTTATTGTGGGGATTCCCAAAAGAATCAACACAAAGCAAGAGGATATCATTTTGCGGTTGACCAAAACTTTATTTACAAGTGCCACAATTGTGGTAAGTCAACTTCGAGCGTGCATTTCCTGAAAGACCACTTTCCTGATATCCACAAAGAATATCTGAGAGAGTATCTACAAGAGAAGGGTGGTAAAGTTAAAGTTAAGAAACGTAAAATGCCAAGTGCAAATGACTTTAAGTTTAAATCAATTCTAAATACAAATACTGGTGATTTGCGAGCAGTCGCTG
>Ga0213859_10001164_pt1 | contig 11831 bp, 9 predicted proteins | sample PICome_2_FD_160133 | JGI IMG/M metagenome (GOLD analysis project Ga0213859, IMG submission 160133) | Coastal seawater microbial communities near Pivers Island, North Carolina, United States - PICO304 | ecosystem: Environmental > Aquatic > Marine > Coastal | place: USA: North Carolina | collected... | reverse complement strand
GCATCTTTGGGAAGACCACCTTTTGGGGGTTGAGTTTGTGCTTTAGGTTTGACTTCTATGAGACTTTCTTTGATTTCACCACCAGATGTTTTGACTCTCACCCAGAAATCGGGAAAATATCTATGTCTTCTGCCATCTACTGGTGATAAATATGGGATGGTTATCTCTTCACTGGACCATTTTAGTATGGATGGAGTGGTATCAAGGTATTTCATGAATCGCAATTCCCATGAAGAGCGATATATTATACCAGATGGATCACCTTTATACTTGCTTATGTTTTTTGGTTTGAACTTACCTTTGTATGCCATATAAATATCTATGTACCATTATAACTAGGAGAAAAAATGGCTTATGGAAGTGTACCTCATCCAGGCAGTGGAGGTTCTTATTCAAAGGGTGGAATTTTAAGTTATCCTGCAGGTGTGGGTGTAAATGCTGAATATCCACATAGTATAGAATTTACCGCAAGAAAAAGAAATCTGTCAAGTTCTAATCAAAAGGCTTCTACTTCACTTGGTTCTGTTGTCTTATATCTACCGGCTGATGCTCTTAAAACAAGTTATAGTCAAACTTTTGGTGATGCTGATTTAGGTGCAATAGGAGCTGCAACTGCATCTATTGATGAAACTGCAGCAGCAGGAGTAGTGAATCAAATAGATAAAACACTAAGAAATGTTGGCGCAGGTAGAACAGATAGTGCAATTGCAAGTTTATCAGGAGCTCTTGCAGAGTTCAAAAGAGGAGCAGGTGGAGTAAGTGTGGGTAATGCTCTTGCACAAGCAACAGTCAATGAAGCATTAAATAGGCCAGGAGTTGGACCAATAAAGGATGCACTGTTTAGGAAAGCAGGAAGAATTATCAATCCACATAAAGCAGTAATCTACCAAGGGCCAGGAGGATTTAGAATTTTTAATTATTCTTTTGTAATGTCTCCTGAAAGTCAAGCAGAGGCAGAGACTATTGCAAAAATTGTTCATTACTTTAAATATTATATGCATCCTGGCATTCCATCTTCAGATCCCTCAAGAGCAAACATTAATTCATCTGTAACTCTATCCTATCCAGAAGAATTTAAAATTACTGCAAGAGTTAAAAATGTTTCAGATGCAGGTACGACAGGAGAACCTATGTCTGCTAGAGTTAAACCTCTATTTAAGATAGACCATTGTTTTCTTGAATCACTTTCTGTAGATTACTCAACAAGTGGTGGACCTGTCTTCATTGTTGACGGAATTACTGCACCAGCAACAACATCTCTCACTTTACAATTTAAAGAGACAGTCTTAATGACTAAAGAAAAAATTAGAGAGGGGTATTAATGTCAGAATATTTTTCAAATTTTCCAAGAATACAATATGACATAAATGGAACTAATTCAACAAGTCCAGAATTTTCCACTGCAGTCAATCTTTTAATTAGACAAAAAATAAGAGATGCTGTTGTTGACGATATATCAATTTACTACCCTTATGTGATACCAGACTTTATCTCAAGACCAGATATTTTATCCTATGAGGTGTATGGAGATGTCAAATTTACATGGTCAATATTTTTAGTCAATCAAATTTTTGATCCATATTGGGAATGGCCACTTGATACTAAGACTTTTGAGAAATACATAAAAGAAAAATATGGTTCAATAGGGACTGCAAAAACTACTGTTCATCATTATGAATATATCTGGCAACATAGAGTTGAGGTAACAGGCACCTCTGATCCAGTAGTAGAGAGAACTGTTGAAGTGGATTATGATACTTATCTTTCAGTCGGTGAAGATAATAGAAGAATCAAATATATGTTTGAATACGAACAAGATCGCAATGAGGGATATAGGTCAATAAACTTAATTCAACCTGCATTCATTTCTGGTGTTCTTGATGATGCAAGAGGATTATTCAGATAATGGCAAAACTACCTGAATCGGAAACCAAATCTGCTCATAGTTCAACTAAGGGCACTACTTTCATTGGAGATTTTAAAATTGATAGACTTAGAATCTTCACACCCCAAAAGGATCGTGGTAGTTATATTGAATTAAGTGAGGGTGAAGGAGCATCATGGACAGAACTTAATTTCTATGAAGATATTACTGCAACAGTTGTACATGGTGATCTTACAATTCAAGAAGGTGTAGGTCTTATTGAAAGTGTACCATTATTAGGTGAAGAAGTATTGGAGGTTAAGGCATCAACTGCTGGTGTAAGTCCCGCACCAATTGGTACGAGTGATACCAACATACCACCAACTCCACAAGAAGAGGAAAACACTATCATCCAATATTTCAGAATCTACAAAATTGATCCACCATTGAAAATAAATGATAATTTTAGAGAACTAAAATTCCATTTTGTCTCAGACATTATGTTCACTAATATGCAAATCAAGGTTCAAAAAACATATCCATTGAAAAAAAATGTGAATGAGATTACACAGGACTATAAACCATATACAGTTGCAGATATGGCACGTGAAATATATGTTGATTGTTTTATTGGTGATAAGAAAAGACCAAAGACTCAACTTAAAACAAATATTGATTTTCTTGTTGAACCAACCAGTGGTGTTTATTCTGCATGTATTCCAAATTGGAATCCTTTTAAAGCTCTAAACTTTCTTGCAAAAAGAGCTATCTCTGCAAATCAAAATTCAAAGGGTGCAAATTTTGTATTTTATCAAACTTTGAAGGGTTTTAGATTCGTATCAATAGAGACTCTTTATCAAGGTGGTTTTCAAGGATATACAAAAAGAGAACCAGATGATTCAAAATTTAAACATTATAAAGATAATCCAGTTCAAGCAGATGCAAGAAGAGCAAAGATAGCATATATTCCAGATTTCAATGAGACATTTAATAGTCTTTTGGAGGGAGTAGGTCAACAAGTGTACAAGGCAGTTTACAATTATATGCCAGGTAATATGGATGGGATAAGTGTATACAGAAAGAAATTTGCAGTCACAGAGTTTGATTTGATTTCATCATTTGATACTATGAAAAATCTAGGTATGGGTATGTATGCAAACAGAGTCATTACACACGATCTAATACGCATGAAAGTAGAAAAATATGATTTCAATTATATCAAAGCACAAGAAGAAGTTGAAGCATTTGATTATAGGAACTTGAGTCCAGTAAGAACTACCACATCAAATCCTGAAGTAGATAAACAAGAATCCCCTGAAGTTGAAACTAAGGTTGATGATTTTTTTCATTCAGATCCCGGCAAACTCTGTTCAAATAATGCAGACATGATAGGAAATCCAGAATCATATATCAGTTTATATCCAACCAACAAAGATGTTATGTTAAAGTTTGCAACGGGTATTCGTGCATCAACATACATTGATAAAGATGGAGAACAAAAATTTGGTGTGGATATACCTGCAAAAGATGTCACAGGTCAAGAAAGTGAAAGAACATCAGAAGAATATGATAAGAAGGTTGAACAATGGTTGGCACAAAGAACATCTCAAGCATTACAGAATGAAACACTCAAAATTCACTTCTCTGTGCCTGGTGACTCTGCAAGAGAGGTTGGAGATTTGATATGGTTTAATTATCCGTCAGAAAATCCAGATGCTGGTGATACTGGTACAGTTGAACCTCATAAGTATTATAGTGGAAAATATTTGATTACTGCACTGAGACATAAATTTACCAAAGAAGAATATACAATGAGAATTGAAGCAGTTAAAGACGGATATAGATCACAAATCTCGCCTGGTTTTGGTTTAGTCAATCCAAGAGTACAAACCCCAGATGGAACAGGAGTAGTGAATGGCTAATTATATGGGTAAAGATGGTTTTATCTGGTGGCAAGGTGTAGTTGAAGATAGACATGATCCATTGTATCTTGGTAGATGTAGAGTTAGAATAATCGGTTGGCATACAGATGACAAAGAAGACATGCCCACCGAATCCCTTCCTTGGGCTTATCCCATTCAACCAATCACTTCTGCTGCACAGACAGGTGTAGGTTTAAGCCCTACTGGTCCAGTGGAAGGTACTTTTGTTGTTGGTTTTTATAGGGATGGAGAAGATGCACAAGAACCAGTTTTCTTTGGCACATTAGGAGGTATTCCAGATCCACCACCACTTGCGAACAAGGGTTTTGCAGATCCAAGAGTTGCAACCTCTGCACCAGACCATCCATTTATTGACAAACGATACAGAGATTTAAATCGTATAGACAATCCAGAAAGGATAAGAGTACCACGTGCACCTGTCAAAGTCAGTCACTATGCACAAGGTAATTCAGTAAACACTGCATCTAATCTTACTGGTACTGAACTTTTACCAACTGGTTCTGGTGTTTTAAATGATGACCAATCAACAAAATACAAAGTGGTCATAGAGGAACAACAAATTTATAGTAGGTATCCAGATCCATCTTATGAAAATGAACCAACAACCCCAAGAGCTGCCAGAGGCATCTATGGTAATTTTCCAACAACTGGTCCTCTTTCACAATATGGTATCGTTGCACAGAAAATGGCATGGCGATCAGAACTTGGTGCAGGATTTAGTGTTGCAGAAAATAGTGATGACACTTGGATAGAACCGAAACCAGATCAGATTTACAAGGCAAGGTATCCATACAATCACGTGCATCAATCTGAAAGTGGACACTTGATTGAGGTTGATGATACGCCAGGATTTGAGAGACTACATCGCTATCATCGTTCAGGCACTTTTGAAGAGATAGGATCACTTGGACAAAGAATTACAAAGGTAGTCAATGAAGATTATACATTCAGGTTAAAGAATGACTACGAGAGAGTGGTGGGTAACAAATATCAAAGTATTCAGGGAAAACTTGATGTAATTTCTACTGGTGGGTATTTCCATAAGTCTGGTGTTTTCAAAATGGAAGCAGCATCATCTGCATCTTTTGACACATCAGAATTTGCAGTAAATGCAAAAAGTATCACTTTGAATGCAGGTTCTGGTCCAATACGTTTAAAGGGTGGTTCATTTATCAAAGAGTTTAAAACTGCAGAAAATACTGATACTGTAGATGGTAATTCTACGATTAGTGTAGGTGGAAAAATGGCCATGAGAACTGGTTCTTTTAATGTAGGGTCAAGAGGATCTGCAGGAATTTCTGCAGGTGGTGGAATCAGCCTTATTGCCACGGATAATATTCAAGAATCATCTATGAATCTAGCTGGAATCTTTGGTGCACCTGCAAGGTCATTCAAATCTGCAATCGGAGAAGTATTATTTGAAACTGCTCTTCCAGGCCCTGGTGGGTGTTTCACGTTCAACGGCGGTTTGAGTGGATTACTTGGTTCAATATCTATGGATTCTATCGGTAATATATCTTTGAATGTTGGTCCTGGCGGATCTATTGCAAAACTAACACTTGGTGCAACAGGTATTGAACTTTCATATCTATCTGGTTTGAGTAAATTAAGTTTGGGTCCAGCAGGTTGTACGTTAGATGGATTGACAACCACAGTAAATGGATCTATTCAAGCAAAGGTGACAGGTGCATTGACGAATGTAGAGGCATCAGGTATCAATACTGTCAAAGGTTCTCTTGTAATGATTAATTAGGAGTGAAATGGCAAATCCAATTATCAGATGGACTTTACCATTAGAAGTAGGAAGTACAACAAGTAGCCCTGGAGAATCTCCAGGCGATCCAGATGTTGTAACAAATAATTATGTCAGTATTTCAGATCCACACATACTGCGGAATGATTTAGTAACTATATCAAGAAAGGCACCTACTGGTCTAATAGATGCAAATGGAAGGGACATTGGAGGGACATATTTTGCAAGGTTTAATGATGTAGATAGGGTTGATAACCCTTTCGTTGCTGCATCACCTGGCGGTACAGATAGTGAAGGAAATCCAGTTCCTGCTACACAAGAAGTTGCAGCACATTCAGTATATACATTTACTGACAGAGGACACATAAGTTTAGAAGGAGGTGCTTTTGAATTGTTACCATTTTCATCTGGTGTATCTCCTGCAACAACTGTAACATTCACAGATTTTGCAGGAACTGGAAGGTCACCATATCCTGCTTCGTATTCTACTTTGGCTCCAGGCCCTGGTGATAGTGGTGGAGTTGTATTGTGTGGAAGCCCTGGTTCAAATGTAGAGTCTCAACATTCTTATGAGTTGGGTCCAATGGTTGTTGCACCTAGTTCTGATGGAACCTTTGGAACTGCAGCAGTTAGTGCAAGTGAATCTCCTGGCACAGAGGGTAGCCCAGTTATATCTCCTGCAGGAATAACAGCAAATCCTTGGACTGCATATTTTGGAGACACACATGGTCCTGCAGTTCCAAGATTTTCAGTTGATACATCAGTCACTAGTGTAGGTGGTGGTGTAACGAATCATGGTCCAGAAACAAGAATATCTGAACTTTATACAGTCGGTGGTACTTTATCTTTCACAAGTGCTTCTTCTCCAGCGGCTGTATATACTGTTCATACTGGTGCAATAGAATTTGAAATAATACCAGATACAGAAGCAATTATTAAAGATGGTAATATTTCAAAAACTGATACTGGCACTGCAAGTTGGGCAGCAGGTCAAGACAGAACCATGACAGTTACTACGAGTTCTGCACATGGATTGACTGATCAGTATAACAGAGTATACATTACTGGTTCAAGCAATAATGCAATGAATGGATTATGGAATGTTGCAACTGTAACTGGAACTACATCGTTTACAGTAAAACTTTTTGCTGCACAATGTGGTCCATCTGCTATCACATCTTCTGTTAATGTGGTTACTTATGATGGTATTGACAAAAAGGGAGGTGTATTAAGAAGTCAGACAGGAACAGTTAATACAATACAAAAAGTTGTAACTCGCGTAGATTATCCAAATGATGGCAACGGTAATCCTGTGCCTAGTACTCATAACATTGATTACAGATACATAGGTCCACATGGATTAGGTTCTTCTGGATCTATAACTGCTTCTGTTTCTGGTTCTGGATATACAGGTGGAACTCATGGAGGAGCATCAATACCAGCTGGAGATTTCACTGGTTCAGTGACTATAAACAGTGGCACACAATTCACAAGAAGAGTTGCAACTAATCTTGCAGGGTCTTCAGGAACTTTATCTGGTCAGGTTTCTACTCTTGCGAGTGGATTTACTGCAAGTACCTTTAATGCAGGAAATGATATTGAAGTTGTTGCTGGAGGTATGGCTGGAAATAATCAAGTTATTTTAAAAGGTATGACCACAGTAGATCCAAGTAAATCTTATAGTTTTCATGGTAATACAACCTCAAGTCAAGTTAGTGTTATTACCTTCACTGGTAAAACAAGTTTAACTTCTATGTTTGGTAAGGCAGGTTTTAAGTTAAATACTACTACGGGGCGTGTTTTTACGGAAGGTGCACCATCAAGTCAACCATCTGGCACAGACGGAATGCCTGGAGGGTTTGATCCAAATACCAATCCAGATGGAGGTGTCAAAGAGATTGATAGTTGGTGTCCAAGATATGTGCATGCCAAAGCAAAGGCTCTTGAAAGAAATGACATACAAGAACTCTTAAAGGCAAATACTTCTGGACAGCATGATATAGACCAACTTTTAGAATCACCGATGGTGGATGAGAATAGCAATATAACAACTTTCCTTACACCAAGAGAAAGATTTCATGAGACTTGTTGGTTTAATATAAGAGCCTTAAAGAGAAGAGATCATAGAAGGACTAACACTTTCGTTGAAAATGAAGATTGGATTGATAGGCAATTTGGTATTAATGTTTACACAAATCCTTCAAGTGATAGAAACGAAATTATATTAGATTATATTGATCAAACAAACAAGACGGAAGTTGCAAATACAGATACTGCATTCGTAATAGACGGAGAACCAGTTACGAATGAACAACATCTTAATACTGGTTATGCAAATGGTAATTTTACAAATCAATAGGAGATAACATGGGAATGCCAGTTTCAGCTGCAGGTGACCAATCTTTGGGTCATGCATTTACACCAAGTCCAATCACACCAACTACCACTAATGTTTTGGCATCTGGTAAACCAGTGCATGTTGTAGGTGATCCAATTGCCGTCCATGTCCTTGGTAATTCTGCACATGCAGGGACAATAGGGTTTGGTTCAACAACTGTTTTGGCTGGTGGTAAAGGAGTTGCAAGATTGATGGATAAAGGTGATTGTGGTGCAATGATTCTTGGAACAGTCGGTAACGTATTGGTGGGTGGATAATGCCAGAGTGGAAAGACAATCTCATAAAAGATGAGTTCGTTGATAGACTCAAGGGAATGAGAGAAGAAGCAGAGAAAATAATTTCTAACCTGCAAAAAGAAAAAGAAGAATTACAAAGAGAACTAAAAAATGGCAGAATGGCAGAGAAACAGTCTAGCTGATACTGGAGCATTTAAACAACTTGCTGAACAAGGTGAAGCAGCTATCACCACAGTCCAAAGTGTATTACAGATAGTTCAGGGTGGTGCTGAAGTTGCAAAACTTTTTCTGACAGGTATTGCGAATCCTGCAGCAGTTGCAGCTGCAGCTCTGGCTGATGCCCTTGCTGCCTCTCTTAACAACTATAAGGAGAGTGGATATTTTCTCTTAATTATAGATCCAACTAATGACAACTATGGGCAAAAGTTAAATTCACCTTTTGGTTTGGAAATGAGAAGAGATGAAAATGGAGATCCAATTTTTTACAGAAGTAAAGTAGCCTCTCCCGATTCAGAGTTTCTTGGTCAAGTTTTTACAGTAAATGATAGTTATCGTAGAAGTTTAAAGTTAGTAGATTTAGATAACACTTATAGAGATAGATTAGGTAGAATGAAGGATGATGAAGGTTTTATTCCACCTACACCCAGAACCATTGATAGAATGGTTTTAGGTGGTTATGATCCTGCAACATGGACAGGTACACAAGATTCTTTTTCATTTTTACCTCAAATGCCGGCAGACAAAACTATAAGATTAATGGCAGAAGCATTTGATGATGAGGGTGACATACCAAAATTTGAAGTGATAGAAACAGATTTAAAAACATTTGGTGATAAAGGTGAATCCAAAGTTCCTTTCACTAAATTAGGAAGTCCAATTACAGAATATGATGCACATGCAACTTTTAGGGTTCCATTGTATGCAAGTGGTAATACTTCTCTTGCAGTATCGGACAGAAAACTTATCACTAGACAAATCAAATCTGGTAGACCAAACTATCTTGGAGACACTACTCTCACAGGACAAACAATAACAGGTTTGGCATTTATTATTGCTGCACAAAACCCAACTCAATTTATTGATTCTCTGACAAACGTATTGAAATTATTTCCAGACCTTGATCCTACAAATACTCTTAATAACCTAAAGAAAGCATTTGAAAAATTACTTACACCAGATAACAGAAAAATTACAGTAAGAGTGGATACACGTTATGGTGATTTTAGTAAAGATGATTTGATACAAGGAGAAGCATCTGGTGCAGTGGGTAAGATAGCAGAGAGTCCAGTATTGATTGACACTCCTGTTTTAAACAAGACTGAATACACTTATAAAATTGGAGCACTTAATTCTATTGGAGGTATGTCAAAGATAACCACAAACACGAATGCAGATGGAAGATATAAAGAATATCAAATTGAGTTTACTCCTTTAGCAGATCCAACTAATAGATTTATACCAGATGAACCAGTTTTTGAAGCACAACCAATAACTAAAACTTTTAATGATGGAACAGAATATATCACTTATAAAGCTGTAGGAGAAGAAATAAAAAATAGTGAGATTGACAATCCTGCTGGTGTCCGTCTTCCAAAGTATGGGTATGTTAAAGGACTCAATCCAATTGCACCAAACTCCACACCACCAGATTTTGTTTCGGTAAAAGCTGCAGACTTTATCCCAGGCTGGGCAGATTTCTTTGATGGTTTGATTGAACTTGCAAATGGTATCAAGGGTTTTGCAGAGGGCACGTCAGAGTTTATTCAGACACTTATTGACACGATTGATGATTTGTTGACAAAGTTTACAAAGTTGGTAAATGCACTCACAGAATTAATAACTGTCTTGACAACTGGATTACCGAATGCTGGAATATGGTATCTTGGTATGGAAACATCAACAGGTAATGATGGATTTAAATCTGGATTGACTAGTGCTGGAAATGCACCCGATTCATCGTATGTATTTTCTGCAGGTTTTTTACTCGTTGGTGATCCTGTTATAAAACAACTCTCTGGGGCTGATCCGTTGAAGGTTCTCTTTGAACCGCTCGGAGTAGAGTTTCAATCTGTTTAACTAAATAAATAGTAAGGAGAGATGTATGCCAACCTATACAAAAACATATAAAGATTTAGATTTAGACTTCACTGTAAATCCAATCACTGGTGATTTAGTGACAGTTGCAGATGCTGTTTCTGTAAAACGTGGTATAAGAAACATTCTCTTGACAGAAAATACAGAAAGACTCTTTCAACCAGAAGTTGGTTCTGGGATTAAAAATTTATTATTTGAACAGATGTCAGATTTGACTGCATCCATATTAGAGGATGAGGTCAGGTCTGCAATTGAAGCATGGGAAGGTAGAGCAGAAGTTCTTGAAATTGTTGTCACACCAGAAGAAGTGAATAATAGATACAGAGTGGCAGTAACTTTTAGAATTATCAATCAAATAGAAGAACAAACTCTTGAAGTTTTCTTACAAAGAGAGAGGTAAAGGATGGCAGATGTTTCATCAAAATTGAGAGTTTCGGAATTAGATTTTGATACAATTAAATCCAACCTGAAAAATTTTCTCAGCGATCAGAATGAATTTGCTGATTATAATTTTGATGGTTCTGCAATGTCTGTACTCCTTGACTTACTCTCGTACAATACTCATTACAATGCATTTTATTTGAATATGATTGTCAATGAGATGTTCCTTGATACAGCATCAATTAGAAATTCAGTCGTATCAAGAGCCAAACATCTTGGATACACACCACAATCGGTTAGAGGTGCCAAAGCATATGTTGATCTGACAATCTACCCACCAGATACACCTTCTACAATTGTCATTGCAAAAGATACACAATTTGCATCTACAGTCAATGGTGTTGCTTATGTTTTTGCAACTACAACATCTACCACAATCAACGTAAATGCAAACGGAATATACACCTCAGCAAATGTTGAGTTGTCACAGGGTCTACCATTAACACATCGTTATACTGCAAATACAAATGACCCAGATCAAAAATTCATCTTACCAAATGCAAATACAGATACAAGCACTCTGGTTGTAAAAATACAGACCTCAGCATCAGACAGTAATACCTTTGTTTATTCTGTTGCAAATGATACTACCACAGTTAATTCAACTTCAAATGTTTATTTCTTGGAAGAGTCAGAAGATGGTAAGTATGAAGTCTTATTTGGTGATGACATTATAGGAAGAAAACCAGTAACTGGCAACATAGTCATTCTACAATCACTCATTGCAGATGCTGATCAGCCAAATGGTGCATCTACTTTCGCACCAGTCGGAACTGTCGGTGGATATGCAAACGTAGTGGTTTCTACTTTATCGTCTGCTTCAGGTGGTTCGGTTAGAGATACTGTGCAGAAAATTAAATTTAATGCACCAAGAAGTTTTCAGGCACAAAACAGAGCAGTCACATTGAATGACTATATCCGTATTCTACAAAGAGATTATACTGCTGCGGAGTCGGTCATCGCATGGGGAGGTGAAGATAATGACCCACCAGTTTATGGTAAAGTCTATCTTGCCGTAAAACCAGCAGGTGGATTGACTTTATCTGATGCAACAAAAACTTTTATCAAAAACACAGTATTGAAAAATAGAAATATAGTCTCT
>Ga0213859_10001159_pt1 | contig 11869 bp, 1 predicted proteins | sample PICome_2_FD_160133 | JGI IMG/M metagenome (GOLD analysis project Ga0213859, IMG submission 160133) | Coastal seawater microbial communities near Pivers Island, North Carolina, United States - PICO304 | ecosystem: Environmental > Aquatic > Marine > Coastal | place: USA: North Carolina | collected... | reverse complement strand
CTCATTGCCATCATTGCCATCATTGCCATCATCAACACTACCATCATCTAGATTGAGATCATCATTCAAGTCCATGACATCATCGTTATCTTCATTGACTTCATTATCACTATCAACATTTTCGTCATTTCTGACATCTATTCCTATATTTTTATCTTCGTAATTATCTTCGAGATCATCATTAACCATCTCATCTTCTTCTTCTTCTTTGCTATCGTTACCTTGTTGATCTCCATCTTCTTTTGGTAATGTTTCGTCATGTCGTTGTTCTCCTCCATTTTCAGGATTGTCATCGTTGTCTTTCGAGCCATCGCCGTCTTTTTCTTCATCTTCTTTGGTTCGCATTTCATCTTGCAGAGCCTCACCAGAAACCTTGCTATCTTTTTCAAATTTCTCTTCATTTTGATTTTCTCCTCCGTCCTCGTCATCATCGTCATCATCCCACATCTTTTCATCAACTACTTGCTCGTTAGGATCTTGTCCATCTCCCATTTCTCTATCTAATTCTTCCTCGTCATCTTCATTTTCACCATCTTCAGTTTCTTTTTTATCAGGTACATCGAAAAGTTCTCCATCAAAGTCATTTTCCATTTCCATCCCAGTGTCAGCTTCGTCTTCACCTAGTTCTTTGTTTTGATTACTGTTTTCTTCAGTTTGATCACCTTTTAAACCAAGAAGCTGCTCTTCATTTTCAATTTCGTCTGTGACGTCGTTCTTACCGTCGCCATCACCCATACCTGTACCATCAACATCGTCTTCAAATTTCATGTTGCTGGCATCTCCTTCGCCATCTCCTCCTTCCTCCACATCATCAGCGCAATATCCCTTTGCGATTAAAACACGGAAAAGTCTCAATTTGATATATTCAAATTTTGCAGTAGACCTGAAAAATAAAAGGTGATCTTTAAAATGACTTTCACATATCTCCAAAACTTTCAACACCAAACAACAGGCATCAGAGCTTAATTTGTCCAATTGATTCATCTTAGCTTGATTTGGTTTATTGACTAGCTTCTCCTTCAATTCAAACAACAAAGATCTAAAATTACTCAAGTGAACTGAATTCCATTCACTTAATGTGCTCATGTGATTTGACCAAATAGTTCCATCATCTTCACAATTATCTTCTTCGTCGACATTCTTTACAAACGTTCCTTTCTGAAAATTTTGAACTGCGATCAATGACGATTCAACTAAGTTCGATATGAGAGAATAAACAGAACTAGTCCATTCAGGATCATCATGTGATTCTTTTTGTGACCTTGCAATAACTTCAAAAGACGATCTATATTTATTACACTGATCAATTTGATCTAGGCAGCTGTCGAAATAATGAACAGGTAGACAAGATGATTGTTTAGCAAGGGACTGACATAAGATAACATCATTTCTCACGCTTTTCAATGGTGTCATAATACCAATGATTGTTGCTAAATGCTTTCGAGTCATGAACAAATCACATGAATGTGCTTGATATGATTGCTTCAGACGCGTAACATCAGTGTCCAAAATACTGACGATTTTTCTGTAACATTCTCCTTCTTCATGATTTAGTGTAGCAATGGATTTGATGGATAGCAACAACTGTTGAAGTGACTCTAGCGTCGAACAATATGAAGAATTAAATAGTTGCATTAATGACAAAAGGTTCAATTGACCATCAGGGAGAGTTTCTTGTATTTGGTCAAATGCATTAATGAGATCTCTAATTTTTTTGAACTCAGAGAGAGTGTTCATGATGATAGATCTTTGTTGGCACAAAAGTAGAAGACCATGATCCCCATATCCAGTCATTAGGTCCATTTCTCTCTTGCTCATGTAAGGACTACCCATCATAGTTACCTCTGATCTTAGTCGTAAAATCTCAACAGTGCATCTTCTGAAGTAATTTTCGGATTCTTGCAATGAATTTCTATATTCACATCTGAGGGATTCTAACGACGATGATGGTAACTGTAGCAAAGAATACATGTCTCTTATTTCTTTTGGAACGGACCACTTCATCCAAGAGTATCCTTGACTCTTCAAACATTTTAGTAGATCCACTAAAGCTCGTTGTTTCATAGGTTTTGTTCCATTTGATCTCAACGATTCGATTCGCTCAAAAATACTGGTACAAAGCATTTTTGAGATTAAAGCACCTTTACTCGCATAAGTATGTTTATTATTACACAAACTCGGCAAAATACTTTTACTCATCTTTTCTGAGTATTTTTGAATATGTTTGATGTATTTAGAACTTTCGTTACAATCCACTGATTGCCAAATCCTATTCTCGTCAGTTAAGTTAACAAACTTTCCTTGAATGAAATATGATATCTCATTCTCGTACCCAACATCTTCATATGATAACAGCTGTGGAAACATAGATGAATTTGAAGGTATTTCTGTAACGGGCTCTACAACATTGTTTCCGAAAGAAACTTCGCTATGCGATCGTATGCCATAAAGGAAATTCTCTTCTAGCAATCTTCCAACATTAATCTGAAGCACTTCGTCGTATTCTCTCACTATCTTCATCAATTTCATGTGGCTCTTTTCCGCAGACTCTGCGAGGGCATAGTAAGACTGCTCATCCCATTTCGCTAATTTAACCTCGTCCCTTAACTTTTTCTCTATTGGAATTCTTAGCTTTGTTTTTTCAGCATTAATCACACCAATAAATTGACTATAATGTTCGTGAAAAGAGGTCAAAGTAATTGACTTAATTGCAAGAGAAGAAGATGGTGCAAGTTTGTATTCTGCTTGGAGCTGCTTTGCAAATGACTCAATTAGGCTCAACCGTTCATTGAATTCACCGATCCCAGCAGTAAGAATGAATGAATCTAATACTTTCACTATGTCCTCAATATTTACTACATTCTTGTATTCTATTCGTGTCGAGAAATTTGACATTATGGTAGTAGCTCCCTTCCATAACCATGATGGCAAAGAAACAATATCATTGCTAGTAGGTTCGGAAAATTCCTGATCCTCTGAAATGAGGAGAAGATATAGTCGCATCCAATGTTTTCGGGTTCGAATCACATAATATCTATCTCTAAACTCCAAGAGATTAGACCAGCTTTGAAGCTCTAGCTTTCTCCACTCTGCAACTAGTCTACTAACTTGACTTAGTTTTTCACCGAAAGCGACACGATGACTTGCATGTTGTTCCCAATCTTGTGATTTGAGTAGAATCATCTCTAGACCGGTTAACATTTTACCCAGCGGGACTTTGTTGATGTCGAATCGTAACATTGTCTCAATTAATTGACCAACAGCAATCAAAATAGCGTTGCCTGGAAATGCACGAAGTAGTTGTGTTATACGATGCAGCAATTCATGAAGTGGTTTGTACGCCCTTTTAGCTTCAATTGGATTGGAATCTTTGTGAAAATCCGGAGTATCATTTTTTGTGGCATTCAGTGCAGTGAAAGAAAACTCACTAATTCCACGACCGAATGAATTAAGACCAAGTGCAAAGCAATGACTATTACATCTTCGAACCTCAGATTCGAAGCCATCAAATCTAGATGTAATATGATTCAACAACGAACCAGCTGAGTACATCAGAGAGAATGACTGGATACGCAATGAGTCCGTGGGAACTCTATCTTTTGAATAAAATAAATAGTGCATCTCGGCAAGAAGATTGGCTTCTTGATCTGTGATGGAGACATTGTCAACTACCAATCCATCGCTTTCGATGGTATCATCATAATCAATCTCTTCTCCAGCAGCTTCTGCTTCAACAGTTTCAATGATCTTGTTAAAGGCTTTTCCATGGTCTGGAAATTGTTCTCGCAATTCACGCTCATTTTTCTCTTCCTCGGATTCCTCCTTTGTAGATGTGTTTATATCAATTGCATTCTTTTCAGCTGCAGATGCCCAAGCCCTTGATATAGAGCCAAATAGCCAAGCAGCGGAGCGGATTGAATCAAATTGATTTACAATATATGCCGATTTCATTATAATTAGGTGAGAAAGAGTAGCCATCAAGAACGAATACATGGTTTTCTTTGCTATTTTTTTCATCTGTGCTTCATCTATACGCATCAAGTGATGAGATTCAAATGCTGCGGAAATAATTCCAATAGCCTTAAAGCTTATCTCTTCATCATACGAGGTATTTGGATATTTTAACAAAATATCTTGTATTTTCAAGATACCATAGTTAGATAGATTTCTTATCTGAAGCTTGTGGTAGGAGTAATTTCGCAAGCCTTGTTGTATCATCCCCAGAGAAGCAAGAAATGGATGGGTCACGTCTTCGTAGCAACCATAATTTGCAATTATTTTGTTGAAAAACGCAGATGCCGAACATTGCCAGTTATTTTCTGCAGAGAAATGCTTCGAATCTATTATGGATTGTGACGATAAGGCATTAACAAGACCGTCTACACTTTGAATGCTAGCAATAGTCTTCGAAAAATGTAATGTTTCACGGTATAATTGACGGAACGTTGGCACATTCAATGGTCGTTTTACCATCTTTTTGTCCTGATTTATCATTTTCTTCTTAGCATGGGTTGCTTCCTCCAGTAATGTTACGACAGTTTGTGTCATGGGATAAAAATCTCCATTTGATAAACCTGATTCCATTCTGATAGAAATCAACCTTGAACTCAAATTTTGAATATGGGATTCCCATTCTAAGACTTTAGCAGCAGGTTTCGTTCCAGGATCTAGTGGTGAAGAAGGAATAAGCAAATGAAAAGAGATCAATCCAACGTATATTGATAGTAAAGCAATGGCTTCGTCCGATGTCTTTTGCTTAGCTTCTCTCAAAGCAGCCACAAATTGGTTTAGTACTAGTGGAGCAACGCTTTTGAATTTTTCATTCGTACATTGTAGTAATGTTTCTTCCAATTGAATATCAGGCATTGTATCTTGATTATGAGGAGCAAGCGGGGGTTAATAATCCATAATTACTTATACAAGCATTTCTAAAACCTATCAAAACAACAAAATCTTACCTATTCCTAAAATATGTAAATTTAATCTATCCCAGACATCACTGGAAGGAAATGAATCGTACAGTGTAGCCATGATATTCTCAATGAATAAAAGTTGAGTGTTGTATGATAAAGAGTGCTCACTAATAGCCGAGAGATTCTTGCATAGAAATTGTACTAGCTTTCTTGATTGTGTTTCCCTCACTCCAAAATTTTCGAGAGTGTGGTAAACATGGCTACGCGATGAATAGATTGAATCTCCATTGAGACCAAGCATCCTAAAAATACTGGCACTGACGACATTGTGTTGTAGTCTAGCACTTCCCATATCACACCCAAACATTTCTGAGACATCACATAGAATAGCCCTCTCTACTAAATTTGTGTTCCAAAATGGGGGGCTAGATAGTGAATCACTAATGCAATGTAAATCATTGTAGCTGTTACACCACTGATGTTTAGTTGAAATAACCAACATAGTTGAGTATGTACAGCGCAATAAATGCTTGAGTGATACCAACGATGTCTTAGTGGATTCCAATGCCCACAAGAATGTTTGGAATGGGCGCAAGTCAGAAACCTGCCACATAGTTTGGCGTATAGCAATATCAATGAAAGTCTTGACTTTGTGCAAAAGAGTTTGCTGAATTTCTTGGATTGTAGTTTTTGAATCAGAAAGCATGATTTCTGACATACGCTGAATAATCCATATTTCTTCATTGACACACCAGAACTCAATTGATTGCATCATCTGAAAACTCCCAAAATTATTTAGGAGACTTTGTATGACACCAACTCCAGCATCTTCAAAGTTACCAGAGCACGAATCTCTCAATTTTTCTAAATCTTCAAGGTCTAATTTGTTTGACTCCACATCAACTGAAGTATTCACCACGTGTAAATGAAGTAATCGTGATAACTCTTCCGCAGCAGATTGAACATTCTTTAGAAGCAAAGAAGATACTTTAGATATGTTATAATCTCTCTTTTCTTTCCTAATTGATGCATTGATTTCATCCGTTGTAGTCCAATGGGCCATACACAAAGCACTTAGTAACTCCAACTTTGTCTCTACAGCTATGCTGAGACAAGGATGATGACAATCAATCAAGTCGTGAAGCTTCATTTGCACTCTATTACCAGATAAAATATGTACAAAATTGAAATTATCAGAAATCTTTGAGTCATCACTCTGGCGTAGTAATTCTATACTGATCCAATCATCAGCACTGGCTGGTACAAGTGGATGGCCAGCAACTTTCCAAAACTTATTAGAAAGTGAGTAGGAATCTGAATTGGTCATAAATAATTCACGATCAATACTTGATATAATTAATTCAAACTGACGCTTCTCACTATTAAATAAAGTGTTGGAAATATCTTGTAGGAAGTCTTGAAGAGGTAGTAACGACTTCTTTAACCAGCTCCAATGAACCAGGAAACCTGATTCATCAAAACCCAAGAATGATGAACCAATCTGCAACCTGCAACTTTTCAAGAACAACCAAAGCCGGTCTCTTGTTGATAGAAAACGACTGAATGCAACAAGAGAAGTTTCAGCGATGCAAGTGAAAGTAGATGATAGAAACCATGTAAGTCTATCAATAAATAAATCCATTGCATGAAACATCGGATAGAGCATAGGTATGATTGGAAATTGAATATGCGATCGATCGACTCTGTTTTCAAAAATAGCAAATGACAATTCAATAACACTCATCTTCTGAACATCTAAATTATCAGAACTCTTGAGCTTGGAGCTTTCGTACAGCATATACTCAGTGTATAATTGTCCCAGTCTCTTCATTTTTACGATATTTCTAATTTCGCTTTGGATCGAGGGGTGTGAATACGATTTAAACAGCAAGTAACTCAATGCCATCTGTAACTCCTGACTATAGCCTGAAACCGCATGAAATCGTTGGATTACATCGATCGAAGTACTTTCTCTAGCGAAGTTTGCAATCAAGAAGCCTTTGATGCTAGCAAGCCTAAGGACTTCACATGGTAGATTGGGGGCAAATTTATCAAGGAGTTCCATCAAATCGGTTTTTTCTACTTGATTTGCTCGTAATTGAGAGAAACCGGATGGGATTCGAATAGAAGAATCAAATATCTTCAGTAAACGACTTTCATTCTCTGTATCAGTTTCACTCCTGAACCCTGTTAAAAATTTTCTCGGTTGTAAACAAACAATGATTTGCTCTTTTGTGCGAATTTGACTTATACCTAGCTCCGGAACATAATTTAATATGCTATAGGCTATGTTTGTACATGAGGTGAAAACATTATCACCAACGAGGCCACGACTCGATGCATTTTTGATCAAAATAGCCATTTCTTTCAAACTTCTTGTAAGTTCTCCATCTTCAATGAATGACTCGTTACATCCCACTTCATTTATATGCAAATCAACAATCCTATTGGCAAGTAACGACGACCTTATTCCTACTTTTTCTAAGAGATCAAGGGTATTTATAGTTGATATGCTAGAAATAAGGGATGAAAACTTTTCATCGGTTTCATTCATTTTGGGAAATTCAGCAGAAAGAAAACTGACTTCAATGCATCGATTTCTCATGGCTCTAGATATTTCACCAAAAGAAGGATTCGATGACAAGAAGAGTCGAAAGTTTGGATGTGGTTTAACAACTCTCGGACTCCCACTTTTATTGTCACTATCTTGAATACCACACTCCGTTAATATAAGCACTCCATCCGTCTCCATCAAGGGGTTGAGTCTATCAAGCACCGATGAAGAGCACAAATTGACGTTTTCAAGATGAAGCCAATGACCTTTCTCTAATGCTGAAACCAAAAGCCCATCAACCCATCGAAATTGCGCGGGACCGTCACTACTATTAGTGCGGGTGACTACTTTACTTAGACAGCGAATATCTTCTTGTGCAGATCGAATTGTTGAATTAGCGAGTTTAGAAAACTCTATGAAATGAGATGAGACATCAATCGATATTGCGACTATATCTTTGGCAAGCGATAATATGTCATCTTGATTAAATATGTTGCCTAAGTCGGATGGAAAGACGCTTGTTTGGAATACCTTTTGACTTAAGCTTGTAAATAAACTATGTAAATGTTGCATATAGCTCAGACCTTTCGGATTCAGAATCAAAGTGGTAGACGCATAGCACACTAGTAGTTTTAATGAACAAAGAAGTCTATTGCACACTTCAGCAGAATCTATTTGTTCAAAGGTTCCTATAAGCTCGTTGACATCAGATGATGGAGTCAGCACTATTTCTTCAAGCTTAGCATTGCACGACTCTGCCAAAATCCGCAAGACGGTGCTTTTTCCTGAAGCTGGAGGTCCCACTAACAAACAAGGCCATTTCATTTTTACACAAAATGTGATAGCTTCAAGTGGGCGGAGCAAACCTCGAAGATAAAAAGGTTCATCTCCATTCAACATTTCATCTGAAGGAGTTAATATTTTTCCATTTCTCTCAGCCTTTCCGTTTCCAACTATAATATGCTCGTCGGATATACAAAATTTCTTTGACTTCGTGAAGTTGGATGATTTTCCAAAACATTCTTGATATCTTTCAATAAGTAAAGATCTGTCATTTTCACTACGAAGGCGTTGTGTATAAATTGTATCGACAAATTTATCACAATCAACTTTTCCTGTCTCTTTGTAGCTATGCGCTACCAAGTCACACCAGCGAAAAATATCACGTAAATTGAATTCCCAAGGGCTACCGAGTTGACCATATTGACGATTGTTAATATCTTGTTGTACCAACCAATTAAACTTAACAATATCTTCGACTGTGCCCAGTGGAATCATTGAAAATTTGGATGAGACTATCCCTCGAAGATCATCCTTAGTCAAGGCCTCAACATAAACTTTCGTGAATCGATTTAGAAAGGATTTTGGAAGGCCTTTCCTCCCACCGCCTTGAGCTAGAGGATTTTGTGCAGCAAAAATACGAAATGTTGGTGGACATTGAAATGTTTCTCCAAGCTCTGGTATGTAAACACTGGCCCTATGGTCTAAACAACTATTTAAACCTTCAAGTACAGATTGAGAGGCTAGATTCAACTCATCTAATAAGACCCAGTGCCCATTTTTGATCGCTCTCAACAGCGCTCCATCACACCATTTGAATGAAGCACCTGATACTTCATCATTTTCATTATTTGGTACTGGTAAATCATTTCCCATCAAATCTGTTATCTCTGTTTGTTCTGAAAGATTGATCCGAACTAAAGTATGACCAGACATAGATGCTAAAGCTGAGATCAGACTAGTCTTTCCCACACCAGGGCTACCTTCCAGAAGAATTGGTTTCGATATTTGCATCGCTCTTAAAACACGCCTCAAATTTAACGAAGTAGTAGGTGCACTCATTCTAAATTCCACATTTTCAATATTAGCGTTCGGTCCTGCTGGGATCACAAAGGGCTGTATTCCAAATCTTCCATCATTCAAAAGTTGCGATTCATCGAGGCCGTCTAATTCATTGTCGAATCCTTGAAGACTGATTGGGTCAACCATGCTAGGAACCTTGTCAAGAAGAAACGATTTGGCTGCTTCTTTTGACGCTTTAGCATCGTCATTTGTTAGACCTGTACCCAAACCAAGACCGTCTAAATGCATCAAAGCTGCCCCATGAATAAAAGCAGCCCAAAGACCAAGATTACTGTGACAGCTAATATTTGTATCAATGATGAAGCGAGCCCATGCTAAAACATCTCGAAGAGACAAGAAAAAGTCCGCACAAGTCGACATAGGTGTGGAACATATAGTGTTGTTAAACCAATTCACATAATCAATCATGCCTTCCTTGATATTGTTAACATTATTATGGCCAAATTTTGTCTTCAAGTAAGATGCAGAGAGAGCCTGTTCCAGTACAAGATCTATATCGGTACTATCAGTTACTGCAGGAACCCATATTTCTGTAAAACGACTCCTCAAAGCGGGTGAAAGTTCTCTCTTCCCAAAATCTCCACCAGGATTCATAGTAGCAAATACTCTAAAATTCTCACTTGCAACAATTATTGACTCCTTTCCTACATCTTCACCAGATATATCCCCTCCCTTTTCTGCAAGAGTTAGAGTGCGAGAAGGCTCCAAAACAGAATTGAGTCTCTCTAGAACTGCATCCTCTGCAAGACTCATCTCATCCAGGAGAAACAAATCTCCATTTCTCATAGAACTCACTAGAGGACCATCAATCCATTCAAATAGAGAAATGTACTGTTGATATATTTTAATAACAGCACGAATATGTACTAAGAGTGTCTCAAACTTTAAGTGGATTACAGACGTCCAATGCGAGCCACCATTATCTAGTTTTCTTTTTTTTTCACATTGAGATAAGGATTGGTTATCTATGCTGTCATCGGATGTGATCAACTTAGAGACAGAGACTTCAATCTTGTTTACATATGATAGCACTTGATGAGCTACATTCGAAGACCAATAATCATCACCGCTTTGCATTTCAAACTGTTTACTTTCTCTACCAAATGTCTTTCCATACTGTTCTCTCAATATGTCTGGCAATACAATAATCTGTAATTCTGGTATATCTTTCACGATGTCTACAATTTTACAAGACTCTTCAATCAAATCATTTAGAAGCTTTTTTCTCCCACGAACGGGGCGTAGTCCACCAAGAAGATCACTAGTTTCTGTACTTGCATGACAGTTCACAATTTGTAAATTTCTATTCAATAATACACTCATCAGTTGTACAACAGTTGTTTTTCCGCATCCAGTATCTTTAGAAGAAGAAAACAAATAGTGTTAAAAAATGACAATTTGTAAAATCAATACCATCATGTTATCAAATCTTACCACCCACTAGTAATACGGGTTCTTTTTGATCAACGCATCGCTCAACTAAAGTTAACAGACGCAAGAGTGATTTAGTTGGTGCTATCTCTTGTAACGATAATCCAGCTGATTTTACAATATCACTGGTAAAGACACCCTCTATTAATTTCCTAGCTCGAGATTCAGATCCAAAGTACAATTCATGACAGTTCAAATCCACTTTGAACGTTTCTTCAATTATTCGTTTCACTACAGTCTTTTCATCTACATCTCTCAGTCTTTCAGCAAGAAGCATGTAACCTTCTAATGCAAGCTCTTCCTTAGAGCTAACTCTTCGTTGTGCCCATCGAAGTAAATCTCTCGGTGTTATGAGCCCATCTTTTCCCCTGAAAACACTACTTTTACTTCTTCGTTTCCTCAATATTGACATAACATTGACAAGTAGTTTTGCGTGAGATGAAGGGCATTTACATCTTTCTTCTAATATTGTTATCATTTCTTTCTCTGGGATCTCCCCGACGTGTATCTCGACAAATCTATTACGGAATGCTCTAGAAAGAGGCTTGCGTCCACCATAAGCACCCGAGGGATTTTGTGTTGCAAATAATTTGAAATTTGGATGCGGCTTCACGACTTCATTGATCTCAGCTAAATACAACTCTCGATTATCGTCGAGTAAACGATTGAGTGCTTCTAGAACTTCGCTTGGAGCAAGATTAAGTTCATCGAGAATCACCCAATATCCCTGTCTCAAAGCTTGAACCAAAATGCCTTCCCTAAAGCAAAGTTTACCACTTTGATCGGATGCATAACTTCCGGTATATTCTTGTACATCAGTATGTTCATGGTTATTTATCCTGACACATTTGTGACCACAACGAGCTGCCAAATATTCAACTAGAGTTGTTTTTCCTGCGGAGGTAGGACCCTCAAGTAAAACTGGCCATGGCCCACATGCTATGGCTCGTGATATCCGTCGTAAGTTCATCAACATTGTTGGTGTCAAAACAAAACGGGAGAAAGATCTTTGGTTACTATCTGCGAAATCAATTTTTTCGGCCAATCCAGATTGTAACCAAAAAGGTTTCACCAAGACATAGTTATCTGAGTTATCACTCCCACCTGG
>Ga0213859_10001158_pt1 | contig 11870 bp, 2 predicted proteins | sample PICome_2_FD_160133 | JGI IMG/M metagenome (GOLD analysis project Ga0213859, IMG submission 160133) | Coastal seawater microbial communities near Pivers Island, North Carolina, United States - PICO304 | ecosystem: Environmental > Aquatic > Marine > Coastal | place: USA: North Carolina | collected... | reverse complement strand
CCGGAGCTAATATGCACATTAGAAGTGATAAAGATCTGCGCTGTTATGCAGATGTAAATGCTATTGTTAAAAGTAAAACAAATTTTATAACTGCAATGAATGCTAATCATTTTAAGGCAGCAAATATTAATTTTTTAACTGCAGGAGCAGCGAATGAATATAATGCACCTGTAAATAATATGAGTAAATTGCAATTTTTTGGCAGCGGATCTGCAAAAGGGTCAAATGGGGTAACAGCAGAAAAGGCCACAGATGCAATAGATGCATTGTTGCCAGAATGTGCGCATCATGCATATATTCCAATTAGAATTCCAACACACGAACCTTACTACAGTCATGAAAATTTAGAGCCAAAAACTTTTTATCCTGATAAGACTGATAGTACAATTTCTATAAAAGATGATTGTGTGTTTGTTGAAAATTATAAGCAAGAAGAAATAAAACCACCAATTACTTACAATGGTGGAGCGCAAGAAGACACATTTAAGAAAGGAAAATGATGTTTAAAGAAACTTCATTATACAAAGAAATTGTAATTAAAGGTAAAAATAAAACTAAAAATTTTGTACCTGGTACAAAGGTTTATAAAGGTATAAGTTCTGTTAATGTTGATAATGTTACAATGAATTTATATGATCTTGCTTTAATAAAACAAGACATTATTAATCATTTTCATATCAGGCAAGGAGAAAAGCTATCAGATCCCACTTTTGGCACAATTATATGGGATTTACTCTTTGATCCATTAACTCCTTCTTTGCGTGATTTAATTATTCAAAATGTAAATGATATTATTCAGAGTGATCCACGTGTTAAGGTAGATAGTGTTATAATTGATGAGTATGAAAGCGGCATACAAATTGAGTGTAATTTAATATATTTGCCATATAATATTCAAGAATCTATGCAATTAAATTTTGATAAAAATGCAGGATTTTTATCAATATAAGAAATATATGTATTTTTTATACAAATAAATATATAAAAAGGAAAAAAGATGTCTTCTACAGATAGACAAAATAGATTAATGGTAGCAGAAGATTGGAAAAGGATTTATCAATCTTATCAAAAAGCCGATTTCCAAAGCTATGATTTTGAAAATCTTAGACGGGTAATGATTAACTACCTTAGAGAAAATTACCCTGAAGATTTTAATGATTATATAGAAAGCTCAGAATATATAGCATTAATTGATTTGATTGCATATTTAGGGCAAAATATATCTTTTAGAATAGATTTAAATTCTAGAGAAAACTTTTTAGAACTTGCTGAACGTAGAGAAAGTGTACTTAGATTAGCAAGATTGCTGAGTTATAATCCAAAAAGGAATATAGCTGCGTCTGGATTATTAAAAATTGTTAGTGTAAGAACTAGTGAAGTAACTACAGATAGTAATAATTTATCATTACAAAATCAAAATATTTTATGGAATGATCCAAGCAACGCTAATTGGTATGAGCAATTTATTATTGTAATGAATAAAGCTTTGTTATCTACTGAAAAATTTGGAAAACCTGTTAAAAAAGCAGATATTTCAAATATTTCAACATCAAAATATAGATTACAGACGAATAATGATATTGATTTGCCTATTTTAAATTTTACTAAAACAGTTGACGGATCGTCAATTGCTTTTGAAATTTGTCCTGTTGATTTTGAGGATACTATCAAAGAAGAAACACCGTTACCTGGACAGCCATTTTCGTTATTATATAGAGAGGACGGTATCGGACCTGCTAGTAATAATACGGGATTTTTTGCACTCTTTAAGCAAGGATCAATTGATTATGGAGATTTTGAAATAACAAATCCCAGCAGTAATCAATTAGTAACTATTGATGCAATTAACATTAACAATGAAGATGTATGGTTGTATAAGTTAGATGACGATGGTAATCCGAGCGAGCTGTGGACAAAGGTTGAGGCAGTTGAAGGTAACAATGTTATATATAACACAGTTGATAAAAATGTTAGAACAATTTATAGTGTGTTAACTCGTATAAATGATAGAATTACGTTAATATTCTCAGATGGTGTTTTTGGTGATTTACCTAAAGGTAACTTTAGGGTGTATTATAGAACAAGCAGAAATTTAGGCTTTACTATTACTCCTAGAGATATGCTAGGAATCAGTTTAGATTTTGAATATATTACTGAAAGACAGAAAGTAGAAACATTGTCATTGGTTCTTGAATTACAATATACAGTTGATAATGCTAGTAGTTCAGAGGATAATGAAACAATACGTAAATTAGCTCCTATGAGTTATTACACACAAAATAGATTAGTAAATGCAGAAGATTATCAGATTGGTCCATTATTGTCGAGTAATGAAATTGTTAAAAGTAAAAGTGTGAATAGAATTTCTAGTGGTGTATCTAGATATTTTGATCTGTCTGATGCAAGTGGAAGATATAGTAAAACAAATTTGTATGGAACCGATGGCATTATATTTAGAGAACAATATGTAGAAAAGTTAAGTTTTGAATTTGAAACATTGACAGATATAGAAATTGTACTAGCTAATATTGTAGATCCTATTGTAAAGAAAACTTCAGTAAAAAATTATTATTATTCAAATGTAACTAGAATACCTTATGTAGATCAAGGAATTAGTTGGAATAGTGTTACAGTAGATTCTAATTATAATACCGGATACTTACAAAATCTTAATGGAGTAATACAAGTCTTAGGCAACGCAACTACATCAATCTTAAAATATATAACAGCTAATACTATGATAAAATTTTCTGCTCCAGCAGGGTATCATTTTACAGCAGAAAGAGAATTAAAAGCAGGACCTGCTGTGGAAAAAGGTGCAGTATTATATTATTGGGTAAAAGTAATTACTACATATAATGATGGCACACAACTATTAGAAGATGGTAGGGGACCAGTTATTTTTGCAGATAAAATACCAACAGGTGCTTTATTGGCTGAGATTAGACCGTTTTTGTCTAAAGCAATAACTGATGATGTGAAATTGAATTTAATCGATCTGATATTTTCATTCAAGCAATTTGGACTACGTTATAATCGAAATGCAGAGAGGTGGGACATTATTTTAGAAGAAAATTTAGATACGATTAGTCCGTTTGGAGTTGGTAAAGAAGGAGATACTACAGGACAAAAATTAGATGCAAGTTGGCTTTTAAAATTTACAACAAATAAAGAATCTTACACAATTGAGTATAGAGCATTAAGGTATGTTTTTGAAAGTGATAATGAAATCAAATTTTACTTTGATGCAAGTGATAAAATATACGATGCTGAAACTGGAAAAATAGTTAAAGATAAAATTTCAATATTGTCAATTAATCAAAAGCCAATAACTAATGAAAGTGCAGGTTTAGAGAATTTTACAACTAATTTTGATTGGGCTATTAAGGATACATATAGAGATCCTTTAGGTTATATAACAGGTAAAAAAGTCGAAGTTGATTTCTTTGATAGTGACGATGATGGGATTCCTGATGACGAAGAATTGTTTGAAGAAATTGTAAGGCCTAATGATATTCCTCTTACTAAGTATGTATTTTTTAAAAAAATTGTATCAATAAATGGAGTAGAAACATTTGTTTATGTTTCTAATGATGAATTAAACATAATTGTACTTAATAGTTTACCAGACATAGGACCTCTAAGTCAATACCAAAATAATCAAATTTTATATTTTGTAAATGAAGATATTTTCCAAGTTTATAATAAAAACAGTAATTTATTATCTATTACAACAGATTATAAAGCTGCCTTAGGAAGAGATAAATTACAATTTAGATATTTACATGCTGCAGATGAAGATAATAGGATAGACCCAAGTATTTCTAATATAATTGATGTTTATGTATTAACTAGAGAATATGATTTAGCTTTTAGAGAATATTTAAATAATATTAGGACTACGAAACCATTGCCTCTTTCAACAGATCAAATATTTTTAAATTATGGCGGGCCTTTAGAGCAAATTAAATCATTAACTGATGAAATAATTTATCATCCAGCAAAGTACAGAATTATATTTGGTGAAAAAGCAGATCCGTCATTACAAGCTACAATAAAAATTATTAAAAACACTGATATTTATACAAATGATAATGACATAAAAGCAACTGTAATTCAATACATAAATCAATATTTTAGTTTAAATAATTGGGATTTTGGCGATACTTTTTATATGTCTGAAATGAGTGCTTATTTAATACAAGAAATGGCTCCAAACATAGTTTCTATTTTGCTAGTACCACTGCAAATAGGACAAGGATTTGGCAGTTTGTATGAAATACGTGCAGAAGATGATGAAATTTTGGTAAGCGGTGCAACAGTTAATAACATAGAAATAATTGACGAAATTACAGCAGAAGAAATACGAACAACAGGCGCAGTTGTAACATCTACATCTAATACAACTGGTATTCAATCAACATAAAGGAAAATGTGAATGGCTTTTGAAAATAACCAAACTGAACCAAGTTTGCCTATCGACGACAATGATAACAGGGAATCTGTAAACCATTTACCTAAATATTTTAGAACAAATTTTAACAAGAAATTTTTAAGTGCAACACTAGATCAAATGCTACAACCTGGTGTTGTTGAAAATGTAAATGGATTTGTAGGTAGAAAAAATGCTAAAGCATTTAATTATGCAAAAGATAATTACATAGAGGAAAATAATGTAGATAGAGCAAATTATCAGTTAGAACCTGCAACATTAATTAAAGATAATTTAGGCAATGTTTCTTATTATGCTGATTACAATGATTTTATTAATAGTGTTAAAATAAGGAATGGAAATTATACTAATCATGAATCTATTAATGCTAGTGAGGTTTATGCATGGGATCCGCATATAGATTGGGATAAGTTTATAAATTTTAGAGAATATTATTGGTTATCTAACGGACCACAAACTGTTACAGTTGTCGGACAAAGTAAGGAAGTTCAAAGTACTTATAGTATTCAACTTAAAGACAACATAGACAATCTTACGTATCTATTTACACCAGATGGATTATCAAATAATCCTACTATTACATTGTATAGAGGACAAACATATAGATTTAATGTAGATGTGCCTAATTATCCTATTACTTTTGCAACAAGGATAACGTTTACACCTGGTAGAGAGTATGGCGATCCTACTACAAATACATCTTTAGTTTTTGATAATGGTATTACAAAATTTGATGCAGATGGAAACATTGTTGAAGATGTATTTTTAGAAGAAGGTACAATAGAATTTATAGTACCAGAAACTGCTCCCGACACACTTTTTTACATCTCTAAAGATGATCCAAATTTATCAGGTATAATTAAAGTTTTTGATATTTTAGAAAATACAGAAATAGATGTAGAAAATGAAATAATAGGAAAAAGTGAATACACAACTAGTGCAAATTTTAAGCTATCAAATGGTATGAAAATTAATTTTGCTGGTAATGTTTCCCCTCAAAAATACAGCAAAGGAGAATGGTATGTTGAAGGAGTAGGAGAGCAAATAAAGTTAGTTAATAGTGACGATTTGAAATTATCTAGTTTATTTGTGGATGATATAGATGTTCCGTTTGACGATAATGGTTTTGATCAATTGCCATTTAGTAAAGCACTTGGCTATCCTTTAGAAAAAGATTATATTACTATTAATCGTGGAAGTAATGATGGAAATTTATGGAGTAAATATAACCGCTGGTTTCATATTGATGTAATTGAAAAATCACTTGAGTTAAATGGGCAAAATCTGTCTATAGATGTAAATCTTAGGGCAAGTAGACCTATTATAGAATTTGAATCTAATATCAAGTTGTATAATTTTGGTACAGAAATAAAAAATAATGTTGATTTAGTTGATAATTTTACAATAGATGCTTTTAGTACAATAGAAGGAAGTATTGGCTATAATATAGATGGTATAGATTTAACAGAGGGAATGCGAATATTATTTTTAGCTGATACAGATATATTAGTTAAGGGCAGAATATTTAAAGTTGAATTTGTTAACTTTCAAAATTCAAGACAGATAAGTTTAATTGAAGAAGCGGATTCTATTCCATTAGTAAATCAAAATGTATTAGTTACAAAAGGAAATGTATATAAAGGAAAGTTTTTATATTATAACGGTGTAGAATGGAAACTAGCACAAGATAAAATTGGTGTAAATCAGCAACCATTATTTGATATGTTCGATAGCAAGGATGTATCGTTAAGAGATAACGATTTGTATCCTTTTAGTCAATTTTATGGAAATAAAATTTTCTCTTATAAAATTGGTTCCGGTGCAGTTGACAGCGAATTAGGATTTGCATTAGAATATAAAAATATAATCAATAGTGGTGATATTACATTTGAATTTAATTTATTAAACGATATATTTACATATAATTTAGATAATACAGTCACTCAATATAAAACTGACATAGGATTTTTAAGAAAATATATTGATAGAGAAACATATGTAAGTGTAAACGGTTGGACTACAGCAGGAAAAAGTAAACAAACGGTGATTAGATTACATTATGGTAATGGAATAGATAAAATTTTTGCTATAGACATGTACGATGACCTTACATTTATTAATGATTTATGGTTAAGAGTTTATGTAGATAATAAATTAAGGATAAAAGATAAAGATTTCAAAATTATTAGTGATGTCAATAACTTTCAATACATAGAATTTTTTGAATCTGTAGATAAAGATTCTACAATAATTCTCAAAACTCGGTCAAAAAAATCAAAAAACAGTAATGGTTTTTATGAAATTCCTGCAAGTTTAGAAAAAAATCCATTGAATGCTAATTTGACAGAATTTACATTCGGTGAGGTTTTAGATCATGTGTCTACAATTGTAGAAGAAATTGATAATGTAGAGGGAGCATTTCCGGGTATTAGTAATTTAAGAGATGTTGGAAGTATTTCAAAACACGGTAAAAAGTTTTTAAAACACTCTTCTCTATTTAATTTATACAGTTATCATTTACTTGATAAAAAAGCAAATGTTTTAGATGCATTATCTTTTGCTGGTAGGGAATATAGTAAATTTAAAAGGAAATTTATCGAGCATGCTACTAATAGTGGTTATTTCGGCTACGAAAAACAGCATGTAGATAATATATTAGCTGAAATTAATAAAGATGCAAATGAATCTATGCCTTTTTATTTTTCAGATATGGTTCCTATTGCAGGACAACTTACAAATTCTTACAAAATTGTAGATATCGATGAGCAATATTTTGCGTTAAGTAAAATTTTTGATAATAATTTACCAAGTTTTAGAGCTGTTAACGTTTATCGTAATAATAAGCAATTAATTATTGGTAAAGATTATGAATTCAATGAAGAAGGATTTGTTAGAATTTATGGCTTCAAAAATGTTGACGATGTAATAGAAATTTATGAATTTGAAACTACTAAAGCAAATTATATTCCTCCAACACCTACAAAATTAGGATTGTTTCCTAAGTACGAGCCAGAATTATATCTAGATACAACAGTTCAACTTTATTCAAACATACAATCTGGACCATTTAAAATTTATGGATTAGAAGTATTAGAGCCTATTGCAGATAATAGATTAGGGTGGTTTTATCCATTGTTTAAAACTTATAAAGAAGCAGAGGATTACGATATTAGTGTAGGAGGACCAGGAGAATTTACAGTCCATAAATTTAACGGACTAGATAATGCTTTTTATATGCCCATTACTGATTCTAATATTGCAGCTCAAGATACTACAAAGTATGATGAATATGTAGAAGGCCAAACAGTTATTCAAGGCCATGACGGCAGTTTAACTCCTGCATTTAAAGACTATAGAGATAATTTAATTTTAGAATTAGAAAAAAGAATTTATAATAATTTAAAAATTACTTATGACACTACTCTTTTTGATGTTCATGATGTATTATCAGGTGCAAACAGAAAAACTGATGTTGATGTAGAGTATATTAATAACGTTTTGCTAAAGGATTTTGTTGATTGGACAAGTTTTGTTAACGTTGAATATGCTCCGCATATGTATTTTGATAGGTTAAATTCTTTTACCTATAATTTTTCTAAAAGCTTTCTAGTCGATGGCACTAAATCTCCAGGCTGGTGGAGAGAAATATATAAGTACCTCTATGATACAGATAGACCGCATACGCATCCTTGGGAAATGCTAGGGTTTACAGTAAAACCGAAATGGTGGGATGACCAATATGGTAAAGCTCCTTATACAAAAAATAATTTACTTTTATGGACAGATTTAGAAAATGGAATAGTACGACAACCTAATTTTAAAATTAATAAAAAATATATTAGACCTTATCTATCTAAAATGATACCAGTTGACGATCATGGAGCATTGTTAAGTCCTACATTTAGTAATGCAGTTTCTGTTTATAATGCAAATTATATTCAAAATAGTTTTAAGTTTGGAGACGGCAGTCCAGTTGAAAGTGCTTGGAAAAGGACAAGCATGTATAGATTTTCCCTTATTTCTGCCATTGTTTTAAATAAGCCTGCTTATAGTTTTGCTACAGGATTTGATAGAATAAGACAAATTAGAAGTAATTCTGGGCAAATAATATATAATAATACACAAAATCATATTCAATTGAATAGGTTAATATTTCCTAGCACATTTACAGAGCAGGAAGATGTTATTGCAGCAGGATTATTAACTTATATTGTAGAATATCAAAATACTGCTTTTTTAAATTTTTATAAAGCATATAAAGAAAATATAACAAAAATTAGTAATCAAATAAGTTTTAAGGTAGGCGGCTTTACTGATAAAGATAAATTCAAACTAATTTTAGATAGTAGAACACCATTAAATGAAGGTAATGTATTTGTACCACAGGAAAATTATCAAATTTTTCTTAATACAAGTTTTAATCTTGATGAAATAATTTACAGTGGTGTAATTATAGAAAGACAACCTGAAGGATTTTATATAAAAGGTTATGATAAACTTATCAATAAATTTCCATATTACAAGCCGATAATTAAAGATTCGGATACAGTAATTAATGTAGGTGGCGTAAGCGAATCTTTTGTAACATGGGAAGCAAATAGAACATACAGTCAAGATACTATTGTCAGAGTTGTAGATAGATTTTATAGAACAAAACTAACCCATGTTAGTACAGATAATTTTGATCCAAGTAAATTTGTGTCAATTCCTTCTTTACCTTTAACAGGTGGAGTTGATTTAAGGCATCGAAAGCAATTTGAAAAATTTGTAAGTTATTTAGATTACGGAACTTTGTTAAAGGATTTCCAAAGTGTTGTAGATTTTTTACTAGGATATGGGCATTATTTAGAAACACTTGGGTTTACCTTTGATAGATTTGTTGAAAATCAATATGAAGTTGCGGATTGGTTATTTTCTGCAAAACAATTTTGTTTTTGGGTTACTCAAAATTGGAAAGCAGGTGCTGTTATAACTTTGAGCCCAGGAGCTGTAAAAATTAATTATTCAAATCCTTATGCAGTTGTTGGAAGTATCTTAGATTCTTCAAACGGTTATAGTGTATTGCAAGCTGACGGAACGATCATTAATAAAAATAATTTAAAATTTTATAAAGATAAAGAAAATAATTTTACTGTACAGCCATCAAACATTGACGCTGGTATATATTTTATACGTATGCCATTGATTACAAAAGAACATGTAGTTTTAATTGATGATGAAACTGTTTTTAATGATACAATTTTTGATAAAAGCCCAGGATATAGGCAAGAAAGAATAAAAGTTTTAGGTTATAGAACTGCAAATTGGACTGGTGGATTGAACATACCAGGATTTTTTTATGACGATGCGGTAGCTAAAGAATGGCAGCAATGGAAAGATTATAGTGCAGGAGATTTAATTAAATTTAAAGAATTTTATTATATAGCTACTAAAAAACTAAATGGTAAAGAATTTTTTGATTATTCGGAATGGAGACAATTAAATTCTCCCCCAGAAACAAATTTGTATCCCAATTTTGATTACAAAACAGAACAATTTAAAGATTTTTATGATTTAGACAGTGATAATTTGGATACAGAACAGCAAAAATTAGCTCAACATTTAATAGGATACCAGAAAAGAAATTATTTACAAAACATTATTAATAATGATGTTAGCCAATATAAATTCTATCAAGGTTTTATCCAAGAAAAAGGTACAAAGAACTCATTAACTAAATTATTTGACGTGCTCGCTAGTGCTAATCAAGACAGCCTTGAATTTTATGAGGAATGGGCAGTTAGGGCAGGAGTTTATGGCGGAGTAACAACTTTTAACGAAGTAGACTATGTCTTAGCAGATACTGATTTTAAATTAAATCCACAACCTGTGATTTTAACTGATAACATTACAGGAAAAGAAACAGATTTAATATATAGAATTCCACAACACCAAGTTTATGTTAAACCTGATAATTATGATCATAAGCCTTTTCCAACAAAAGTAGTTACTGACAATTATTTTCCTAATGCAGGATTTGTAGTACCAACAGAAGTACAAAAAATTGTTACTGAATATAATGATATACTAGACCAAGATATCGAAACATATAATTTGCATGATTATGTATGGATAGGTGATGTTGATAAAGATTGGCAAGTTTATAGATATAGTAATTATTTTTCTAAAATAACATCAATTAGGCATGATGCTGAAAATACAAATACAATTTATGCAAATTTAGATAAGATTGATAATACTTTACAAATAAACGATATAATTGGTATTAAAGATGTTATAGTTACAAATACAACAGCTGGAGATTCAAGTTTACAAACGGTTTTTAACATTATTACTGATTTACAAGGATTTTACAAGGTAGAAAGAATATTACAGAATAAAATTTATTTTGTAGTAAGTCCAGGTTTATATGCTAAAATAGCAATGGATCCTGTAACTGAATGTAAAGCAACAATGTCATGTTTTATAAATTTTAGAGCAAAAAATATATCTAATATGGTAGAAATTGTTAATGAAAATCCAGATGAAAATTTAACGTTATGGTTAGATGGAATTACAGATAATGATTGGCGAGTTATAAAAACAGGCTCGTTTTTTGATAAAAAAAATCAAATTGCAAATCCTACAGCTTTAGACACAGGTTATGGACAAAGTTTTGCAATAGATAGCCGAAACACATACATGGCAATTGGTGCTCCAGATGAGGGTAATGGTAAGGTTTATGTGTATAGTAGGCCTTCAGTAAATAAGGCATGGCAACTATTAAAATTGTTAGAACCAGATGCTACAGATATTGGATCAAAATTTGGTACTAGTGTAGACATTACAGCTGATGGCAGATTTTTACTAGTAGGGGCTCCTCATAGTTCAAATTTAAAAACAAGAATAAAAGGTACATTTGACGAATCTTTGGAATATGCTCAAGGTGATATAGTTGAATATAATGGTTTATATTTTGTGGCACTGGTTACAATATTACCAGAAACAGATGCGCAGCTATTTGATCCGTTCTTTAGCCCATCTGCATTTTTGTTAGAAAATAATTTGAATAATGAAAATGCGTCTTTAGTACCAATTGTTTTAACAGGAGATTATCCTACGTTTGTTGGTACTGGTGATGACCCAAAGATAACTGATCATATCATTATTAGGATTGATGAAGATACATATAAAGGGATAGCTGTTGATGACGAAATTATTATTAAATGGAATAAATTTACAAATGCTAATCAAACACAAATTAACTTATTAGAAACAGAACCTTTTAATGGTTCTATTGAATTTGTAAATGATGCTAATTTAAAAATGAGTGATGTTTTAAGTAGAAAACATGTTGTACGAAATAAACTAGAATATATAATTACAATTAACGCTGCACAAATTACACCTAATCTAGGAGATACAGTTTCTACTGCTA
>Ga0213859_10001157_pt1 | contig 11871 bp, 19 predicted proteins | sample PICome_2_FD_160133 | JGI IMG/M metagenome (GOLD analysis project Ga0213859, IMG submission 160133) | Coastal seawater microbial communities near Pivers Island, North Carolina, United States - PICO304 | ecosystem: Environmental > Aquatic > Marine > Coastal | place: USA: North Carolina... | reverse complement strand
TTCATGGTTATAATGACAATAAAAAATCATATGACAAAGATAAGAAAAAGTTTGTCGATGCTTTAAGAGGCATTGCAAAGAATCCTAAGAAATACGAAAAAACATATGGTCGTAACTTTGCACAATACATAGAAAAACCTAGAAAGGGTCAAGCATTCGCAGAAGAAAAGGTAGACTTGATGAGTCAAGGTTGGGCAAATGCTTTTGGAAAAACAACTCAATTAGATGAAGCAGTAGCAGATATTACTGTAGACCCTAAAAACAGAATCAATAGTGGACAACAACAAGCATATCATGGTATGGAAATTGCTAAACAGGCAAGAAGAATGGGTCTGAAGTCAGCAGTTTTGCATAAGCATGTAAGAATTAAAGGTGCCAAGAAGGCAGTCAATGATTTCTTAAGAGTAGTCATAGGCAAATCAAGATACGGAGACCCAACAGAAAAGGATATGTCAACACCTCAAGTAGATAAAATGTTGACTAAAGGGTTGAAGTAATGAAAAGTTTTAAAGACTTTTTGGAAGAAGGTGCAAACATACACCAGAACTTCGTCATTGCTACACAAGTTACAGATGGCATGTGGAAGTTAAACGACCAAGAAGATGATTTAAAGTCAGCAAAGAAGAGAATGAAAGACATCTTTGCTAAGACTCCAAAAGCAGTTATCGATGGCAAACTTGCTAAAAAGAAAAGATGGAAATTATATCAGATAGTAAGTTGGGACGGAAAAGGGAAAAAGGCATAATGAAAAATTTATTCGAAACATATAGAGAAATGCATCAATTAGAAGAGGCAAGAATACCTCCGTATAAACCTACTAAGTTTGAAGGTAAAGAATTCGATAGAAAAAAAGAACTCAAGTCTTTAAAGACTATGCAAAAAGCAATTCAAAAAGTCGCAAAGATGCAAGATAATATGCAATACACTGCCGAAACAGGTGGAACACCTAGAATTGGTAATCCACATGCAATATATCAAAGTTTAGTAAATGCAGAACAGGCAATATTTGATTACATGGGTGGTATCGAAAGAGGACATTATGATGGTGTCATCGATATGGAAAGAGATTAATGGAAAAAGTATTAACAGCAGATGCAAGAGTTAAAGCATTTAGACAAAAACTTTTAAAGTTAGGTTATATAAAAAAAGAAACTCTTAAAGTCAAAGAAATCATGGAAAAAATCTCTGATTTTGAAATGATGTCTGATGCTGGTAATAAAAAAGTTGCACGTGCTGTAGCACAAGCAAAATCTGAAGCAGACCTGAAGAAGAGATTAGAAAAGATTTCTACTATGGCAGGTGGTAAGTATGCTGAAGCAGGTGAAGATAATGTCTATCAAAGGGCATTAGATGCATTTCATTCAGTTGCTAAAGGTGTGCAAAACAGACCAGATGCTAACATCTTAATGCAGTTAAAAAAGTTCAAAGATGTTACTAAAGATGGTGAAGTTCGAACAGATGACATGAAAAAGACTAAAGTCAAAAGAGACGATGCAGTCAAAGTTTATGACATTTTAATGAAGGTTAAAGGTCCTGTTCGTGCTAAATACTTACAACTATTACAAAAAGATACAAAAAACTTTAAGAAAGTTTTTAACGCAATCGCAAAATTAAAGGTTGCTTAATAAAGGAGAAAAAGATGGCACTTTGGGGATTATTAGACAACGAAGCATCAAAACCAAAATATCTTAACACTGCTGATAAGGCAGAATGTTATGGTGCAGACACAGCTGAAGCAGGTGCAAATGCTGGTGTAAACTCAGAAGGATGGGTTTTAAGAAAAGTGGTAGGGTCAAGAACTCAGTTTGAAACATTGGTAGCAATGTCGTCAGGTTCAATGGGTTCAGACGTTGCAGACTTTGATGACGATTCAGACGTAGCAACACCTGATATCGATGACGATACAGTATTAGCAGATAGTTAAGACTCATGAGATATAAGTTATTAGCAGGTCACGAACCACTACAGGTGGGTTCAGGAAATGGAAGTAATTTCTTATCTTCTACTGTGGTAAGGGTGTTTAATGCAGACACACAATGGAGAGTAGTTTCAGTAGAAACTTCTGCCAACGTATTAGTAGGTGACATGCACATTGCACCAAACGGTTCATTAGATATAGAAAAGAATCCAACAGATGAAATATTCATCGATGCAGGTGCAGTATTTGGTACCGCAGTGGCAATTAACGCCTAGGAGAAATTATGAAAAGTTTTAAAGAGTTTATAGTAGAGTTTACAGGAGATAGTGCTGGTTTATCATCACTTCATACACCTCATAATGTAGACGATGCAGATGTAAAAAATACAATTAATGCAATATTAGGTCACGTAGCAGTATCTGAATTTTTAAATCCAAATGCCGCTGTTGCTCAAATGGAAGCAAAACTTGGTCAATTAGGTATTGCAAGAATGAGAAACGCAGACCAAGGCGAAATGGCAATGGAAGAAGAATTCGGTGACTCAGGTGAAATGAGTATTTCTTTCAGCAGATATGGTGAAATCACTGGTAAATCTGTAGACACACCGTTTGATGAACTAGACAAAGAAGAAAAAACTTACGATTTAAAAGTAAGATACGAAAAATTAGATACAGGTTCTTATAAAGTTTACGGTCAGTTAGTTTAATACTAACTAAATACATTTTACATTATGGGTCTTTTTGACAAAATTACAGCGAAGAATTTCTCAGCGTATGCGATGAAGCATTACGATGACCCTCAGTGCGAGGACATCGAAGACTTCAAAGAAGATGTACGCAGATTCAGATATCTCAAACGATTACTTCACAGATATTACGACTTAGGCGAACTTAGAGAACGCCTTATGCTCAATCATATCATCACTCTATTCAACGTTTTCGGTTTTGAACCATGCATGAGAATGTTACGTTTCAAAATTACAGATGACAAACATTGGACATCAATCAAAACAATATTACTCTATCTAGGTTACATCACTGAAGATTGGATGCCAGAAATTCACATAGATGAAAAGTTGGCTCAAAGACTTCGTGATTTATAAAGCATAAATAGATATATGGCAACAAGAGTTATAGACAGTCTTATTGTCTTCAGAATTCTGAAGATGTTAACTACACCTTTCAAAAAGATGAAGGCGTATAAGTTTGGGTTTATAGATGAACGTGGCAATCGAATCAAAAAGATTAAAGATGATGACGGAAAGGAAATCGATAACAACCCAATCACTACAGACGAAAAGAACTCTCTTACACCTTTACATAGACTTGTCTTCAATCTTAAAAAGATTATAGAAAAAGTACCATTTGGTAAGTCAGCATTCGCATCATATGCCGTTGCATTATTACTTCTTAAAGAAGAAATGAATCTACCAAGTGACCAAGTCGATGAACTATTTGAAAAGTTTTATCATCATCTAAAGAAAGAAGATAAAATAACAGCAGACCAATTGACTGAATCAATCAACGTAGGCAAATTGTCAGCACAAGAAACATATCATCTTCGCACCCAAATCAAACAGAACTTTGAAGAGAATGGAGAAATCAAAATATATCCAGCAAAAAGTAAAGTTAGTAATGTGAAGAAAGCAAGTATAGGATATGGCATCACAATTTACGAAGGATATATAAACGATGACAAAATCATATTCACAGCAGAAGATGTTTATTGAGGCAGTTTTAGAAGTTGACAATCTAGTCTTCAAACCTCAATCAGAACTCAAAAATCCAAAGTATAAAAAGATAAAACTTTTTGATGCTGGTTGGGTGAATATCGTATTGCCACCCCCACCAAATAATTCATCTAAACAAACACTTGATGAGATTAAATTCATACAAAAGTTAGTTGCTAATGCCACTGATGAGGTCAAACAACAATTCATCAATTGCGACCATGACCCATGGTATTATATCAAAGAAGTTTTATCTGAGAACAACTTTGATTACAAAGATAAAACCATAGAGAAGTTAGAAGAAAGTATAAAACCTATTTACAACCATTACAAAGGTCATTTCAACAGACCTAGACCATATCAAGTTGCAGAGTTTTTAAATATAAAATTCGAAAAGTTCAAGTCAGGTACAGCAAATACTCCATCTTATCCATCAGGTCATTGTGTTCTAGCATATGCAGTTGGAAATTATTACACTAAATTATATCCTGAAGTCGCAGAAGATTTAAGAAAGGCGGCAGATATATGTGCGTATGGAAGATGTGAAGCAGGTCTACATTATCCTTCAGATTACAGAGCAGGTATACAACTTGCAGATGCAATGATGGAGTATCTAAACTTTGATATGATTAGTGAAGATGCACCCATAAATTCTACAGGTTCAGCAGTATCAACAGATACACCACTCGTAAAAAGTAGAAGTCTTTATCGCAGAAAGAATCAAGAATACTCAAAACATCTAGACAAACTACTAAGAAAACGTTATAATTAATAGTTATGGTCAAGTTTCTTAATTATCTTGCCTTATTGACCTCGTTGGTCATAGCAGGAATCGCCGCATACTTCTCGATTATAGGTATGGCAACTATGTTTGCAGGTGCATATCTAGGCACAGTTGTTATGATGACAGCATTAGAAACTGGTAAGTTAGTAACTGCCGCATATCTACATCTATTGTGGGACAAACTAAACTATCTAAAATACTATTTGCTAACCTCAGTAGCAGTGTTGATGTTAATCACATCACTTGGTATATTTGGTTATCTATCAAAAGCAAACATCGAAGTAAATCTAGTTGGAGATGGTAACAACCTTGAATTATCAATACTCGATACACGTATTGGTGCAGAGCAATCAAAAGTACAAAGACTACAGGAAAGACTCTCAGGACTCGACCTAGTCGTCACCACAGGTCGTCCACAAGATAGGAATTATATCAATCGACAACAACGTGACGAGAGAAAACAGATTTCACAAGATATCGATGCATCAATAGATTTGATAACACAATATACTGAAGAAAAACTACCTATACAGAGAAGACAACTCGAACAAACGGCCAAAATAGGTCCAATTAAATATGTGGCCGAAGCAATTTATGGTGAAAACGAGTCTGTCAAGTATCTTGACAACGCAGTTCGATGGGTAATCTATGCATTAATCTTTGTATTTGACCCACTTGCGGTGTTACTTTTAGTCTCTGCCACTGGTATGATTGCAAGACCTAGACAAGAAGCAGAAAAAAGACCTGTAAATGAAACAAGATATGTAATACAAGTACCAAAAGACAGGTTAAAAGATATCAAAAAAACTAAATAATATCAGTTAACTAACTTAGGAGACATATAATGTCAGACACATATACAGACCCAAATGGAGTAGAGATAACAGTTCCATCTATTGAGAATCTTGCTGAAAGAAAAGCATGGTTTGAAGGTGCAGGTTTACCAACAAAACCTGAAGGTTATGACGACATGGAAGATGATAATCCATCAAAAATAGCATATGATGAATCAATGGCAACAAATGCCGAACAAGTATCAAATCTTCAAGCATTAATAGACGCTGAATAATCTTTAAAACCCACTTTAAAACGCATACAAATAGTGATATACTAGATGTATGCTATGGTTAGAACGAAAGTATTTATCGTTAGTCATGTCTTCTTTAGACATGGCAAAGTGGGTCAATGAAAACACTCTAAACCACAGATGTCCTTATTGTGGTGATTCTCAAAAGAACAAATACAAAAGTCGTGGTTATCACTTTGTAAAAGACAATTCATTCATTTTTAAATGTCATAATTGTGGTAAAACTACATCAAGTGTGAATTTTATTAAAGACCATTTTCCTGTTCAACACAAAGAATATCTCAAAGAATGGTTACAAGACCAAGGCAAAAAACCTGTTCAAAAAATGCCACCTTCATCGCATTTTCAGTTCACTCCAAGAGAAATCAATCATCTAAATACAAAAGATAATTCTCTCAAAGCAATTGCAGTTCCTGTATCAGAGAAGGCAATCGCAAGAAATTATCTCTTAGAGAGAAAGATATCTGAAGAAATGATGAGAGATTTGTGGTATATTGATAATGCCCAAACGTTGTCATTTCTAAGTCCAAAATACAGAAACCGTGTTTTGGGTAATGACCCTAGAATAGTTATACCATTCTATAGTGAATCTGGTAAACTAATAGGCATTTCTGGTCGTGCAATCAATGATTCACCTCTCAGATATTTGACTATGAGATTCGAAGAAGATACACCACTCATCTTCAATCTAAACAAAGTTGACAAAACAAAAACCATCTACGTTACTGAAGGTCCGATAGATAGTTTATTTTTACCGAATAGCATCGCAGTTGCAGGTAGTGATTTTAAAAAGATAAGTGAAGAAATAAAAGAATGTTCAATACTCATTTTCGACAACGAACCAAGAAACAAAGAAATCATTAAAAAGATAGAAGAGGTCATTGACCTTGGTTATCGTGTTTGCATTTGGAATGATACAAGAATAACAGAATGCAAAGATATTAATGATATGATACTCAGTGGATTGACAGAACAAGAAGTTGTTGATATCATAGACAGATGCACCACATATGGACTTTCAGCAAAATTACAGTTAAAGGAGTTTAAAAGAGTATGAATTCAGATATCAAAGTAGTCAAGTCTGATGGTTCAAAAGTAGAAATCAATTTAGACAAAATACATAAAATGGTAGAAAAGGCATGTAGAGGCATTACAGGTGTCTCTGAGTCTTTAGTAGAAATGAATAGTGGATTACAATTCTACGATGGTATCACAACAAACGAAATACAAAAGATTCTTATCAAAAGTGCAAGTGATTTAATCTCACTTGAATCTCCTAATTATCAATTTGTTGCCGCAAGACTTTTGTTGTTTGCAATTCAAAAACAAGTCTTCAATACTAAATGGAAAGATTCAGAAATCTATCCACCACTCAAAGACTTGATTGAAAGAAACATAGACAAAGGTGTTTACATCAAAGACTTGCTAGATGATTACTCAGATAAAGAACTTAAGAAGTTAAACAGTTATCTAAGGCATAGTAGAGACTTTGACTACACATATGCTGGTTTACAACAAGTCGTAGACAAATACTTAATTCAAGACAGAAGCAGTGGTGTCATTTACGAAACACCACAATTCATGTATATGTTAATCGCCATGACATTGTTTAGAAACTATGGCGAAAATAGATTAGATTATGTAAAGAGGTATTACGATGCATCATCGCAATTCAAAATTAATATACCAACACCAATTATGGCAGGTGTTAGAACGCCGCTTAAACAATTTGCAAGTTGTGTTCTCGTTGATTCAGACGACTCTCTCGGAAGTATCTTCTCAAGTGACATGGCAATCGGAAGATATGTCGCTCAACGTGCTGGAATCGGAATCAACGCAGGAAGAATACGAGGCATTGGTTCGAAAATCAGAGGTGGTGAAGTTCAACATACAGGAGTTATCCCATTCCTTAAAAAGTTTGAGTCAACAGTTAGATGCTGTACACAAAACGGTGTCAGAGGAGGCAGTGCGACAGTCCACTTTCCTATATGGCACCAAGAAATCGAAGACATCATTGTTCTCAAAAATAACAAAGGGACTGAAGACAATCGTGTCAGGAAACTAGACTACAGTATTCAATTATCAGAATTGTTCTACAAGAGATTTCTTGCAAACGAAGAGATAACACTTTTCAGTCCTCACAATGTGCCAGGTTTATATGAAGCATTTGGGACACCAGAGTTTGATGAACTCTATGAGAAATATGAGAGAGCAACATCAATACCAAAAACAAAAGTAAGTGCAAGAGAACTGATTACAGATTTATTAAAAGAAAGAGCGGAGACTGGTCGAATCTATATTATGAATATAGACCATAGTAATACTCATAGTTCATTTTTAGACAAAGTGAACATGAGTAATCTATGTCAAGAAATCACTCTGCCGACTGACCCTATAGAACACATTGATGGTGAAGGTGAGATTGCATTGTGCATCTTGTCAGCAATCAATGTAGGTGTTATCAAAGATGATGAGTTAGAATCACTATGTGACATCGCAGTCAGAGGTTTAGAAGAACTGATTGATTATCAAGAATATCCTGTAAAGGCGGCAGAGATATCTACACGTGCAAGAAGAAGTTTAGGTATTGGTTACATTGGTCTTGCACATTATCTTGCAAAACATAAAGTCAAATACGATGACCCAAAAGCATGGGAACTTGTCCACGAATTGACAGAGAAGTTTCAATATTATCTATTGAAATCATCTAACAAGATTGCAGAAGAAAAAGGAGAATGTGAATACTTTGACAGAACAAAATATGCAGAGGGCATTCTACCTATCGACACATACAAGAAAGATGTTGATGAGTTAGTAAAACCGAATTACAAAATGGATTGGGAGAAACTTAGAAAAGACATTCAAGTTCATGGTCTGAGACACTCTACACTTACAGCACAAATGCCATCAGAGAGTTCTAGTGTTGTATGTAATGCAACAAATGGTATAGAACCTCCAAGAGATTACTTGTCAGTGAAGAAGAGTAAGAAAGGAACACTCAAACAAATCGTGCCTCAGTATTCACATCTAAAATCTGCATACACTCTTTTATGGGATATGCCAGATAATACAGGATATATTAATATCGTTGCAGTAATGCAGAAGTTTTTTGACCAGGGCATAAGTGGAAACTGGTCTTACAACCCTGAAAATTATGAGAACGGAGAAGTTCCTGTATCAGTAATGGCAAGAGACTTGTTAAACACATATAAATACGGATGGAAAACTTCGTATTATCAGAATACTATGGACGGTAAAACTGAAGATGTAGTCGAAGACTTACCAAGTGCAGTAGATGATGCCGCAAATGTAATGAGTGGATATGAAGATGATGAAGATTGTGAGGCATGTGCAATATGATACCTTTTGAAGATAAAACTATAGAATACAGAGTCTTTGATGAGAGTTGTAAAAAAAAGGTCAAAGGCATGACAAACGAAACAACATGGAAATTTATGAAAGATAGATATGTTGTTTTAAAAAATCTTATACCAAAAGATATTATAAATATGACACTTGATAATTGGAAAGCACATGAGCATTCTGAAAGTTCAGGTCTTTATAGAGAAGAGAATGATATCACGTATAAGAATCCTGCTTCTTCAATAGGTAAATCAACAGCACAGTATTCTGCCCCTTGGGCAATCGCATTACACAATTGGTTGCATGAAGAACTGAAGAAGCACATTGATTTAACTTTAGGAATTACGTATGCATATTCTCGTAAATATGAAAGGGGTGCATATTTAGGTTCACATTTAGATAGACCATCATGTGAAATCAGTGCAACATTATGTTTAGAATATCAATCAGATGATGGAACGCCTTGGCCAATATGGTTGAGAAATGACAAGAATTACATCACTGAAGAGGCAGAAACTGTAAGATTAGAATCACAAGCACTCAATCAGAGAGAAAGAAAGAAGAATGGTTGTAAGCAATTATTATTAGAACCAGGAGATATATTATTATATCAAGGACCCAATATACCTCACTGGAGAGATTACTTTCTAGGAGAATATAGTTATCACATCTTTGTTCACTTCTATAATCACAGAAGTATGATGTCGAAGATTAGGGGTTTCTGGCAAAATGGAAGACCGTTTGATGGAATGGCAGGTGAAATTGTCAAAGGTCAACTAGAGTATGACGGAAGACTAAGTAAGTATCACTCTGATGATGAACGTAGAGAAGAATATAAAGAATTTTGTAAAGAATATGCACACCTACAAAAAACAAGAGACGGTAGAGAGTTTTTAGCACATTGTGTAAATTATTATGACGATTTAGAAAAGGTAGAAAAATGACAGTATTCAACAAAAACAATGTAGATTTTAAAAAGAATAAAATATTCTTTGGTGAAGAACTAAACACTCAAAGATTTGATGAGTTCAAATATCCAATCTTTGACAAACTTACACAAAAGCAATTGGGTTTCTTTTGGAGACCTGAAGAAGTTTCTTTACAAAAAGACAGAGCAGATTATCAATCATTGACAGATGCACAAAAACATATATTCACATCAAATCTAAGATATCAAACTCTTTTAGATTCAGTTCAAGGTAGGGCACCATCCATAGCATTTCTACCATTCGTGACTCTACCTGAACTCGAATCTTGTATCATTACATGGGACTTTATGGAAACAATTCATAGTCGTTCTTATACACATATTATAAAGAATGTTTATGCAGACCCAAGTGATATATTCGATACAATTATAGACGAACCAGCAATCATTAAGAGAGCAGAAATGGTTACTGAAAAATACGATGATTTCATTGCATTGGGACGAAGAAGGTTATTAGGACTCAAGGTCGATGACTACGATTTATATAAGGCATTATATCTTGCACTTATATCAGTCAATATCCTAGAAGGGATTCGTTTCTTTGTCTCATTTGCATGTAGTTTTGGATTCGGAGAACTCAAACTGATGGAAGGAAGTGCAAAGATTATATCTTTCATTGCAAGGGACGAATCACAACATCTTGCAGTGTCACAACATATTCTTAAGTGTTATAAAAACCATGAGAATGATAAGTTGATGAACAAGGTCATGAAAGATTGTGAGCAAGAAGTCTATGCAATGTATGAAGATGCAGTTGCACAGGAAAAAGAATGGGCAGAGTATCTATTTAAAGATGGGTCAATGATTGGTCTATCTGTCCCATTACTAGGTCAATATGTCGAGTACATTGCAAACAAGAGATTACGTGCAATTGGTTTAAACCCTATATACGACATTAGTTCAACGAATAACCCTTTACCATGGACACAACACTGGTTCAACAGTAGAGGACTTCAGAATGCACCACAAGAGACTGAGATTGAATCTTATCTCATAGGTGGTATAAAACAAGATGTATCAGACGATACATTTGCAGACTTTAAATTATAATGGGACATCCTACGAATACCCATATTAAGAATCTACTCGATGAGATACTTGAGAGATTAAAAGAATTAACTAAACAAGTTGAGGAGTTAAAAGCAAGATGATTGAAATATACGGAAAAGATAATTGTCCATTTTGTGACAAAGCAAAAGCATTATGTGAAAGAATAGGTGAAGAGTATGAATACAAACTTCTAGGATTTGATTTCACAAGAGAGGAAATGATGGAAACATTTCCAACTGCAAGAACATTCCCACAAATCATTGTTGATGGAAACAAGATTGGTGGTTATACTGAATTAGAAGAACTTGTAAAGACTGATATGCAATGAGAAAGATACACGTTTTTTTACCCTCAGAAGTGGAACAAAATGCTGAATGTTTAAGATGGAAACATTTATGCACTCAAATAGATAGAGAGTTTTGTGAAGTTAGAATATTCACATGTGGTTTAGACTTTAAAAAATCTGAAGCAAGATTCTCTCTTCCATATTGTATTGAGCAAATTCCAAACCAAGAACCAAAACTAAAGGATTTTTCAGATATGTATCAGACATACATTATTAACACAGGAAAATCCGAGGATGGATATATAGATGCTGAAATATAGATATTATTGTGACGAATGTCAAAATGAATTTGAAGTAGAACCTATACATGAACTAACTGAAGAACTAAAACCAAGTGTTTGTACGTTTTGTGCAACAAAAATTGATGATTGGTTTTTTGATGATATTGATGATGAATAAATGCACATTTTTTGTAATGTAAATGGACTACTTGAAAAGGCAGTCACATATTCCAAAAAACTAGGTATCTCTGATGCAAATGCAGAGATAAACATATATCGTCTCCCTCCCTCATTTCAACAAAAAGGTATCATAGAACACCCTAGAGTCTTCAAGGGTAAAATCTATCTAAACATTTTTGTGCGATTGGACAGTGAAAGATATGTC
>Ga0213859_10001150_pt1 | contig 11889 bp, 15 predicted proteins | sample PICome_2_FD_160133 | JGI IMG/M metagenome (GOLD analysis project Ga0213859, IMG submission 160133) | Coastal seawater microbial communities near Pivers Island, North Carolina, United States - PICO304 | ecosystem: Environmental > Aquatic > Marine > Coastal | place: USA: North Carolina... | reverse complement strand
GAAGTACCTGGTGTAGAGTCAGTTTTATCAGCAGCAGAAAGAATGTATGCATTCGTCACTGGTAATAATAAATAAGTTGTAACCAGAAGACCTAAATAGGAAACGAGAGCATAGCTCGGGAAATATTAATTTAGTTAAGAAAGCCCCTAGCAATTGAATCTAACAGCTCGCTTGAGCGAGGCACTGTTTAACGGTTGTTAGGGGTTAACCTTTTTGATTCACTGCACATCTTCTTGCAATTTATCAAGCAACTTAATTTACTTTCAAATACAAAACTATTCTACACACCCATTTACAAGTAAAATTTTTAAAATCTCCACTACAATGGATTTGGTATGGATTTAAAGACTCAATTGATCCTAGCTTCATTTTACAAACTTTTTGTATATCTAAACCTTCTTGCAATTTATCATAATAATTATGAAAATGATCAAAAATTGTAGAATCAGAATCGTAAACAAATTTTTTATGATGTTTATGTAAAATATTTAGCTCCTCATCTTCGAGATTATAAGAACTATAAGTGGAATTATTTTTTAGTAATCGTGTAAATTCGTAACCGCCTTCTGTATAGTAGTTATAATGTTGCTTGAATTTTACAAGATATGTTTGTAAAGACGATGTATCACTAAAATCAGTATCAAATGCCAAAGGAATGATATAAATTTTTGCAATACAGTATTTTTTATTATAGAAAAAAGGCAAATGACCATCTATATGTGGATGGGTAGGTTTAACAAGTTTACATATATGGGAATTTATTATAAACTCATTTTTTATTGATAAGTTTTCTTGTAATTTTTCCATTAGTAAGTTATGAATTTTTTTTGATTTGATTGAACTAATACTTTGAATGCGGCCAAAAACATCTACATGTTGTTGACGTTCGGCGTACCAAATATCTAAAAGCTCCTTTTCATCTAAAAAATCATAAAGACTTACATTAAAAAACTTATATGTTTTTTTGATAAAATTTCTATAAAATAAAATTTCAGTATATGAAAAATTCGACAAAGTTTCTTAATACATCCTTTCCTGTTAACAATTCACCACTAGCATGATACTGGGTTGGATTAAATAACAGTCCATCATTTATATCAAACTTTAACATTGATTGAAATCCTTGTGATAGCAAATAATGCGTCACAGCATTTGCCTTATTAATATTTTCTTGCATTAAATCTTTATTTTCTACTGGTAGGTAAGTTTGTACTGCATAACATGGTTCGTCGGTATTTCCGTTGATAAATTTACCTTGATTAATCTTACTCCACTGTATATCTTCACCTAAAAAGTAATTTAAGAAAATTAAATAATTTTCATTTGTAGCAGAATTTACTAAGAAATTTAGTTTGCCTTTACATTGGTTTGTTCTTGTTTTACTAAGCAAACTATTTATATCTGTAATGGCGTGACCATCTGTGTGAAAATCAAGTTTAGATCCTACAGTTCTATACCGACCAAGTACTTTGTTCAACTTATCAATTTCAAGGTATCTACATATAGCATTGTTAATTTTTTTATCTGCTTTGAATCGTTGTGTAATATCAAAAACTGTGCTTACGTCATCTCCCTTACCTTTATTAAGAATAGGAAACTGGTTTTTATCAATTGTGTAATTTGCAAATATGTTTTTAAATACAATGGGTTTGTAGAATTTATTATTTTGTTTTAAGGAAGAATTCATGTAAAGTCCTAACATCATGCGTTAATAGTTTCTTCTTTTTTAATTGACTTAAAAAATCATATAAAAAATCTTTACCAAGATCTACATTATTGACTCTTAACAATTTAGTAACATCTTTTGTATGAATTTGACAAATTTCTTTAATATTAAATTTTTTGCATAAATTAAAAAATTTTTCGCTGTCTAAATGGTGATTGTCTATTGTTAGCTGTAGATTTAACCTTATCTTATTTCTTCTACATAGTGTAAAAAAATTTTCTATAGTACTGAATTCTGTTTCAATAGTATTTGTTGTTAATGACAATGTAACATAATCTAATCTTTGATCGATATCATCATGAAGCGTTATATAAGATCCTATAGAAATAGAATCATCATCAATGTCCGCGACATCATTTAGATTTATAAATTCTATTGCGTTAAAATGCTTGCTAGCAGCAATTAAGCCTAGATATTTACTGTTTTTTGACGTAATTTGGCATATCCTACCATGATACCAATACTTCCTTACATCTAAATTAAAGACCTTTAAAGTTGAAAGTGACAATGACGGGAAATCATTAAGGATAGTAAATTTTTTTTCTGGATATAAAAATTCTAATTTTTCTAAAAAAATTTTTGAGTATTGACTTTCATTTACAACTATAAAAATTTCATCATACTCAGTAAGGGCAGTTGTAATTTGATTTAGAGTACTAACAAATATATCATCTTTATTTTTAAATAAATCTTCCAGCGTGAATGTAGCTTGTTTATAGTGTAAAAAAGATTGATTTTTTCTTATACATAAATTCCTATCCTTTGGCGGTTGATATATGTATGACCCTTCTAATAAATCATACAAATATAATTCTATCTTTTTATGAAATAGCCAATTTAGGTCAAAAAGATATACATCATCATTAAAAAAACTTGCGTGGATTAGAAAATTTATAGGAAAATATTCAACTGGTTGTAAAGGTAAATTTACAATTGCTTTCATACACTCCTTGCAACAATAACAACAATTTCATTGCCTATTAAATTTTTTGTTATTACATCTTTAAGCAACTGCAAATTTTCATCATTCAAATCAGTAATCTGTCTTTTATTTACAACAACATTAGCTTGTTCTAGGATAGAAACTAATTCCTGTTCACTATTATCATTTGGTCCACTATATAATACAGCTTCCATTAATTACCTTCCTGCGTAAAATACACCTGTTAACATATATTTATATAGTTTCTTTTGGTGAGAAAATGATCCGTGTAAATTATTACACGGAAATACATGGCAATCTCCGTGGATAAAAGGTAAAATTTTACTTGTTTTTAAACCAGCTAGTTCTTTTTCATTACCACAATGTTCAGATAAATTAGGGTCTAATGCAGAAGTTGTATATTCGCGCTTATTGTTTTCTATATTATATAACATAGGAATATTAACCATTTTATCAAAATCTACCAAATGAAACAAATTATGAGTTTTTTTAATATAGAAATCATTCGTAGGTAGATTTTTATTATAATAGATAGTGTCGCTGCCGTTTGAACAACATATATTAAATCTTGTAATTACAGTACCATTTTTACGTAGTCCATTATCACTGTCAGTATGCGGAGGATGCCCTCCTTCTTGAACTTTTTTTAGGTAAGCATCATATTTTATAGTTAATGGTAATCGTAAAGTTGAAAATAATTGTTTAAAATCTGACAAATAGTCTTGTATTAGATCTTGAGTTGAAACTGGATAATGACAATTATCTAAATTAAATTCGCTATGGTTATTATCGTTTATTATAGGAATACTACCAAAGCTATATTTGTTAATTATATTTTCGGGATCAAACTTAATAAATTGTTGGGAATAAATTTTAGTTTTATTTTCAAGCATAGTTATCTATGATAGCTTTAAAATCAACATTTCTTTTTTCTTTCACTACATTACAATAATCAAAAAAGGTATTTTTGTAGTGTTCTCCAATAAAATCTTCTTGTGAAAACATATGCAATAAAGTGTCATAATCATTAATATTCATCAAATTTTTTACATCACTTAAAATCTTTTTCTTAAGGCTGTTAGCTAATATAGCTGGATGCACGTAACTCTGTGATTTATCAATTCCTGTTGCATAACTATCTGTAAGAGCATATCTAAATGAATAATCGATTCCTGATGCTTGAGCCCAAGGTATAAAATCTCTTAAACCTAACGCACTAAATGAGCTAATGGTATAAACTAAATTAAGCTCTATTGTTTTATGTTTAGTGGCTAAATTTTTAAATTTATTGATTACTTTTTCTACATTATCCCATTTCGCAGGAAAGCGTACAAAATCAAATACATCATTTGTGCCATCTATACTAAGATTAATAACACTGCGTTTAAATTTAGGTAAAACCTTTTCTAGTGTTTTATTAAAGATTGTACCATTTGTAAAGATATGTAATTGTATTGTTTGCAGCTCTTTTGATTTTGTATTAACATAATTAAAAAAATCTCTATGTATTAACGGTTCGCCTCCATACAATGTAATTTTTTTTGCTGTATTTTTATTATAGGTAATAAAATCATGAAATATTTTTTTAACTGCAATTAAATCTAATTTTTCTTCCGGATAGTATATAGCATTTTTTTGATATTTCCTAAAAACCTCAACATCTTCGTTCCATTTATTACTGAATTGGCCAGAACACATTATGCATTTCAAATTACAAGTATTACTTAATTTTAATTGTAATTCTGATGGGAATCTTCTTGGAACTTTTATTATGCCTTTTTTGTTTAAAGAATCTTGTCTAAGACTTTGTAGATTGTTAGATTCTTGGGCAAAACAAAAGTTACAGTTCGATGGTGGTTTCGCATTAGGGGATAACATTTGTTTCCTTAGGGAATTCATTTCAGCAGAGTTCCAAAAATTTACCCACGACTTTTCTCTATTTTCATAGGTATCAGCTGATACACAGCACAATCGAGCTTTATTTCCTTGAACTTCTAAATTAAAAAATGGTATAGGACAATAATTTTTCATTTGTAATCAATATAAATGTTTAAACGTAGACATAATTTACTATCAAATCCGTTAAAATCACCACTACAATGTGTTTGATATGGGTTTTGAACTAAAAAGTCACCATCTTTAAATTTGTATATATTTTCTATCGTTAACCCCTGTAAGCAATTAAATAAAACTGAATCTAAATTAGGCATAATTTGAGATGCTATCTCTCTAAAAGCTCTATACTCTTCTACCATTTTATGAAAATATATTATATTTTGTTTATGAATCCAACTTTTTTTTAAATTTATTGTAAGTGGATTACCGTTAGAATCTTCTATAGGTAAATCTTCAATTCCAGCCTTGTTGAAGTAATCTTTTCCAATATATTTTTCATAAAATTTTGTTTTTTTATACTTTTGTATTTGACTTTTGATTATGAAAGTTTTGTTGAATTCTAATCCGCCTAGAGTTGCTGCATAATTTAAATGTTGATGAAATAAAGTAAAAATAACATTATCAAAAGAAAAATGGACATCATTTTTTTTGATGATGCATAAAGGTATTAATATTGTTTTATATAAATATCCTAATTCTTTTTTATAAACATAGTGCCCATCCACATGGGGCATAGTTGGTTCAACTAGGTACAACACGCATGGAGAGCTAAATTGTAGTTTAAATTTTTGTAATGGAAAATTTGTTAAGGAAGGTAAAACGAATCCTTTCACTAAATCACAAAACATTTCTGGACAAGGTAAAATAAACGATACTTGTCTCGATGCGATGCTTTTATTTGCATCGCTTGCTAATCCAAATATTTTTTTTTCAAAATGAGTTACAATTTGCTGCCTAATTTTTTTAGGTATAGCATTCCTAAAAATTTTGTTTGGAAATTTTGTCTTATCCTTTATTTTATGATATAGAAGTTTATCCATTTTCCAAGATTTTTTCTAGATTATCTATAATGATTTTAGGATCAATAAAAACAGAATTAATTTTTTCACTCTTTAGATTTATATTATTATGTCCTAATGAAATAGGAGAAGTAACACTCCATAAAACAATTCCATTAATTGATTTATCAAAATTTGCTGCTGCATGAGGCACCATACTATCTATGCTTACAAACGCTGCAGCATTTTTTATAGTTTCAATTAAATTTAGGATATTTTCATTTTCTACTTGTCCTACTCTTTCATAAGTAAAAATTTCTTTATCATAAAAATCTACATTAGTTTTAACAACGATCACCCAATAATCTCGAAAATGGTCAAGGATGCTGCGAATAATGTCTTTTGAATTGTCACATGACCTAGGATCATCAATAGCTTTATTGCCACCAATAGTACTACCACCTTGTAATTGTACAATGATGTAAGGAGATTTTATTGTGCCTTTTAATTTTTCTGCATAATTTTTATTTAAATCTGTGGTTACAACTTCATTTAAAATAGTCTGCGGATCAACTGATAATTTTAATCCTAATTGCTCATACAATGGTTCATAAAAATGTACATCATAATACCAATAAGAACTTAAATAAGGTTCAGTGTAAATTATTTTGTCAAAATAATCCTTAAATTCTGATGATATTTTTTGAGAAGGCGAAGGAATAGGAACTACATTTTGCACTGCTCTATGATTTTTAAATAACTCTGTCCATATAGACGGACACATAATGCTGATTTTTCTTCTATCTCTTTTTGCTAAGGCACTAATTACGCCTGAAAACAAGATATTTTTTCCTAATCCACCTTGAATTCCATAGAGTGTTGTTTTCGGTATTTGGTTGTTCATCTAAATTTCGGTCCTTGCATCCAGCAAATAAAACCAAATCTATTTCCGCGAGTAATTTCTGTTACTTCATGTTCTAAAAAAGTAGGAAAGATTAAAATGCTACCTTTTTCTTTTTGATGCGCAGGTTGTTGCATTTTATCAGTTCTACCTAATATAGTTTCTCCACCATCATAATCAGACTCGTCCGATAATTGTACTATGACTGTAAGTTTTCTATCATAATAATTATTATCCCAGTGGTTTGTATCATCATGTGGTTGAAACCAATCTCCTGGTCTATACCACATTAATTGTTTGCTCATTATTCCGTAACTTATATCTAAGAAAAAATTGTTTACATTTGCATGAGTTGCAAAGTCTAAAATTTTTGCATCTAACCAGTCGATTTTATCTGGTAAGAACATATGTTTTCTACTTCTTTTTTCTCTAAAATATTTAAACCATTCGCTGTTTTCATCAACTTGGTTTTCTACAAAACATTCATCTTCATTCCACATGTCTATTAAGATTTTACATTCATTATCATTAAATACATGCCTTTCAAAAAAATACGGTTTCCTAACATCATTCATTTGATCATAATTATGATGTTTTAATATATCTTTTGAGGCTTCTAATTCTAAAGGATTGTGTATCATATTTACCTTATACAAATACAAGAAAGCTGTATCGTGTTTTTATTTTTGGATGCAAGAATTTTACCATATGTTTACGAGCAGGATATAAAGATTGTTGTGTACCTAATAATATTGAACTTGTTTTAGGTGTCTTAAACAAAGGCATCCATTTTCCTGTTGAATCATCTAGCGATAACAGTCCAGGATGTGTTGAATTTATCAGAGTAAAAGTTTTATCATCCGTGTGCGCTCTCATCTGTGGTAAATTCCTTTTCCTAGGAATAGGATTTCTCTTATAATATTTTAAGAAATACCAGCTTAAGGATTCTACATTGACTTCTTTATTTATACCTAGTTTTTCAGACAGTTCGCTAAAAATTTCTACCACGATATTAAGGTAATTATCAAGTAATTTATTAAAATTCTCTCTTTCTTCTGTAAGCTCAAAATCAAAAGACTCTGTTACAGTTTTATCATCGTTTAGGGTATAAAAATTCCTTGAGATAATTGTTTTTTTGTTGAATCTCCTGTAATGCAATTTATCCCAATTTAACAAGCTAGGTTGCTCCGGCATTTCAAAAGAATCATAGAGTTTAGGAGCATAATTTAAAATGTCTATTATAATTTCATTTTGTTCATAAAAACAGTAGCTATACTTTTTAATAAAATCAATCATACTGCAAAAAATTCACTAAACTATATCTAAATTTTACATGGTTTAAAAAATCAACATTGTGTAGACATGGGGAAGCATCTGGTATATCATCTCCTCCCCATACTAAGATGTGATTCTGTCTGGCTTTATCATAAGTGGGATAAGGAGTGTTAGAATTTAAAATCAAGCCAGGAGCCGAAGTTGTCACACTGCTTAATATTGATTTATCAGAATGTATGCCCATGCGATTTATTGGACTGCGATTTATGGTTGTTCGTGCCCAATGGTAAGGCCAAGGATAATATTTCACTGGATAAAAAGCATGCCTAATTGATGTTTTTATATGATATTTATTTAATAAGGCTACTAGAATATCGTAGACAATATTATTATATTTATGATATAACTCTAGCACTATTGCCATGTCATCATCTATAGGCATAGAATAAAATATTTCATAAGTACATAAATTTTTTACACAAAACTGTTGTATCATTAAAGAATCTTTTTGTAGATGTAATATTTCATAGATGGTAAAATCAGGGTATTGCCCTATTGACTTGTTCACCTTCCATTTTTTACCTTTTATGTCATATTCTATGTATTTTTCTTCTAATAATTTTTTTTTGCCCAAAAATAATTTATCAATACTTGAAAAAACTTCTTTAATTACACCTTTTACATAAGCATCAACAGTAACTTCAGTAAATTTTTTTTCTGTAATATTTTTAACGTGTTTATCTAAATTTAGGTCCTGTAGCATATGCAAGCAAAATTTTCTTATTACCTTTTGTTATCGGTTCTACACTATACCGTATAAATGATGGAAAAATTGTAACTGTACCTCGAGTAAGATGTTTTTTTGGTATAGGCACAGTATTCATGTAACATCCATATTCACCACCTTCATAATCATAATAATTATCTAATTCAATTATTACTGTTAATTTTTTATCAAAAGGCAATGGGTTAAACCACCAATCACAATCCTCATGGAAATACCACTCATTATTAAATCCAAAGTGTAAAATATTACATTGGTAAAGTCTATTGATATCTAGTAAAAAATTGCTATCATTGGAATCTTTAATCAAATTCCATATCGGATCTGTTATCCATGCATGACTAGTATTTTTATATTGATCAAAAATATTAATAATCCCCATTGTCGATTTATCATTATCATATCCTTGATACTTTTTTGTATATTTGTTAATTAATAAATCACAAATTTGATCAGAAAAATAATTTTGGTACTGGACCCAAGGAAATTTCTTATAACTGATAACATGATGATGATAGTTTTTTCCAAAAATCGGTTCTTGTTGTTCCATCATAATTGCGGCCTCACTTGCTTTCCGTCTATTTTTACGACTTTCTGTCCTGTAATCATTTTAATTGCAGCTTTGAAATGACCCATGTTATAAGCATATTCATTCCAGCAGGTTTGTGCAAATTCTCTACCTTTTAAGAACATACATGCTCCCTGACATAACTGCACAACTGGACAATGACTGCATTCTTGTCTCCAAGACCAATGTTGGCTAGATTTAATACGAACATCTTCTATAGTATCTAAATGTCCTGCAAGATGATCCCTTTCTAATCCAACATTTTGGCAGGTTAAAACATTCCCTTTCAAGTCAACTGCAAGTTCATCATCTTTATCCATTCCGCATTTTTGTCCAACGGTTTGCCAAGGTTTTTTATATAGAAGAGTAGCAAAAAATTCATTTAATTTATCAACAGATGAAACAATATTTAACATAGGCTTTGTGCCTTCTACACAACCGTTATATACACTGTTTTCAAATTCTTGTAAAAATGTATAATCAAACTTACCTGTCTTTTCATTTGTAGCAGTTTTCATATCATAAGCTTCGACTACTCCTTCTGCATTTAGCGGTACACAAGAATCATCCATTTTGTCTCTAAACCATTGAACTGTAGCTTCGAAGTCTTTGTTAGCTTTTGTCCACACAATACTAAAACTGAATCCTAATTTTCCTTCGTTGTTTTTTTGAATTAATTGTTTTACCAATGCATATTTTTTTGGATTATCAAGTGGGTCTGGACCTCGTAAATGATATCCTGGTCCATCGTGGCTCATTGCTATTCCAAAATTATATTTTTCAAAAAAATCAATTTTTTCTTGTGTCAACAAACTTCCATTTGTTACTATGGTAAATTCTAAATCAGTGCCCCATTTTTCAACTAAGATAGGTGTTAATCGTTTAATTTGATTCCAGTACAATAACGGTTCTCCACCCCAAAATTCTACACTATGACATGTATCTTCTGGAAACCATTCGTCTAATTTTTCTATAAAGGTGTCTAAATCAGTTTGATCACTTTTTACAGCTTCAGGAACAAAGCTACTCTGGCTGCAATATTCACATTTATAATTACATTTTAGTCCAAGTTGTATTTTTAATCTTCCAACCTCTCTAGTTTTTTTTCCAGGATTAAAAAACGGATGGATAGGATCGATTTCATGCATATGATAATAGTCTTTGACACCATATACTTCCATACCATTAATTTGTTTAATACCAATTGGATTTTTTTGATATACATCACTACCATGTTCATCAACTAATTTAGATTGATGAGGTTTGTAATAGAGTTTTTTGCCATTTTCAAGATGTAAAGTATATTCTAAATCTTTATCCATTGCTTTCCTTAATGCTGATATTTTTCGCCAAATATTTTTTGCCAAATGATGTGAAGAATTTATTGTATCCATATTTACCATAGAAAATTGGCCAGCCATTTTTTTCTAATTTGTCTATATACCAATTACTAAATTGTGTAACATACTGCCAATATGGAGAATCTCTTCTAGAGCTTAAACAGTAAGCACCCTCAACATATGCAATATGGTTTTCAACCATTTGTCTAAAACCAGAATTGTACGATAACTCAATTTCTTTTTCTAACAGAAAAGAATTATCTAATAATATTTTACAAAAAGATTCTAACATAAAAGATATGATAGTCAGTGTTGTGCTTTCAAGTGGTTCTATAAAAACCGCAGCACCACCTATTTTCAAACTATTTCCATCCCACGGATTAGGATTGAAGCGTGAAGGAAAGCGTACTTCGTATAAATCCTTTATCTTATACCAATTGTACATTTCTTTTTTTGCTTCTTCAATAGAAAGATATTTGGTAGAAAAAACCCTGCCTACCCCCAATTGATCTTGTAATGGAATTTCCCAACTCCATCCAACTGAATGAGCAAAGGTCTGTGTAAAATACCTTTTTTCTCTAAACGGTACATGGCCTGCTAGGGCGTAATCATTAATAATAGCAGGAGATACTGGAATTCTAGAATCTTGCCCTCGGAAACCTCTGCAATCAATAATAAACTCACCCGGTTTTGCTAGCAAAGAAAGATTTTCAACATGGTGATTATATATTTGTATGCCTAAATTTTCACATTTTTGCAATAAGAGAGGTTGTAATTTAGTGCTCTGCAAATGGTAAGCATACAGTGTAGGTGAAGGTAAGTTTTTTTCATTATATGAAAAAACTTTATTTTCGCAATCAATATCATTTGATAAATGTTCATGACAAAAAGGAAAAATCCATTCGTGACCATTATAATTCCAATTGTTATGTTTTACATAAAATTTATACGTTGCATTGCAATGAGTTAACCAATCCTTCGAATCTCCAAAAACTGTATCGAAATATTTTGACAGATATGGTTGCGTGGATTCTCCAACAATTAAAGGCTGTAAATTAGGATCTCGGTAAATCTCAACTTCTAATTCCTTGCAAACAGATTTTATAAAAGTTGCAGCCATTAAGCCTGCTGTACCAGACCCGACAACTTTTATCTTTTTTATTTCCATTATTAGATAGGATTATTAATTTCGTATAGAGAAGAAAGATTACCTTTGCCGTATAGATACACAATTTCTTTACCTAAACTATATCCTCTAACTGGCGCTATTCTTGTTTTATCAATTCGTAATGGTAATTCTTTTAATTCTTGCTTAAGATCTTTTTTTTCTTTTTCGTCCTTTGCTTTAATGAGAGTTCTTCTAAAAAGTATAAATGAGTTCATATTTTTTTAAATAATCTTTCTGTGTCAAAGTATTTTTTGATAAGCTATCCTTTAAAGACAAAAAGTATGTCTGTA
>Ga0213859_10001148_pt1 | contig 11902 bp, 20 predicted proteins | sample PICome_2_FD_160133 | JGI IMG/M metagenome (GOLD analysis project Ga0213859, IMG submission 160133) | Coastal seawater microbial communities near Pivers Island, North Carolina, United States - PICO304 | ecosystem: Environmental > Aquatic > Marine > Coastal | place: USA: North Carolina... | reverse complement strand
TAAAAAAGTCTTTGATCGAGGCGTAGCAGCTTGGAGAACTGGCCACAGGCCTGGTACTACACCAGCACAATGGGGAATGGCCCGTGTCAATAGTTTTGCTACAGGTGGTAAGACTCGAACAACAGCTGATGCCGATCTATGGGCAGATCATTCAGGCAAGTAAATGAAAAAGTTTTCTACATTTGTTGAGACTCAACTCGAAGAAGGCATTAACGATCCTGCGATCTTTAAAGCTGTATTCCTTGCCGGCGGCCCAGGCTCCGGCAAGTCCTTTGTAGTTGGTAAGACTTCTCTTCCTGCGTTGGGAATGAAGTTGATCAATTCTGACGACGCGTTTGAAGCTGCTTTGAGTAAAGCAGGAATGGAGCCCACCGCAGATAATCTCATGTCGCCTGCTGGCCAAAAGCTTCGATCAAAAGCAAAAGCTCTTACCGGTATGAAAATGAAGAGAGCAATCGAAGGACGTCTAGGTTTGATTATTGATGGTACTGGTAAGGATTACGATAAAATTAAAACTCAAGTCGATAGCTTGAGAACACTTGGCTACGAAGTCAAAATGATTTTTGTCAATACAGACCTTGATACTGCAATTGCACGTAACCGCATGAGACCTCGTCAGTTACCAGACGACACCGTCGCTAATATGTGGAAAGAAGTACAAAAGAACATAGGTAAATTCCAAGGACTATTTCGCAATCGTTTGATTGTAGTCGATAACTCTCAAGGTAATGATATTGATAGAACGACATTAAAAGTCTATAAGCAAATTAAAAATTGGACAGAAACACCTACTAATAACTCAATTGCCACTCAGTGGATTGCAAAGCAAAAAGAGCTGAGAGGTATTAAAGAGGCAGAAGAGATGGACGAAAGAGTCTTTGGTGATGATGATTCAATACTTAAGACTATAATGCCAGACCTTTATCGCTGGCTTGACCGGACGGTGAATAAGCCAATATATAAGAAAGCGATTAGAACATTCTTAGATCTTCGCAAGAAAGATCCACACAACGCTGAAAGAAATTTAGTCAAAACGGCAAAGATTCATGACCTTGACGTAAGAGCGCTTGATAAAGTATTCAAAGACATGGTTAAAGCTGGTAAGATGCCCAAGCATCTTTTAAATTTTAGAGGATTCAGTTCAGAAGAGTACGGTGCTGGATTCGAAGGTACGCCAGAGGCTACAAAGAAATTAAAGAAGGATACACCGGGTGCTTAAGTTTAGTGATTTTCTTGCAGAAGGTCCGGGCAAAAAAAGCGAAACTTGGGAAGACGGTTTCGAAAGACGGGTTGTAAAAACGACTAAGCCTGAGCATAAAGAAAAAGGTTATGAGTGGCGTATCAAAGGTAAAGAACGCGACGAGATTTCAATTAAGCTATATAAAAACAAACCAGACTTTGCTGAATTTAAAAAACAAATGAAGCGAGTTGCAGGACACGAGTTCGGAGGATAACGTGCAAAAGTTTACTACATTTATTTCTGAGGGCATCAAACATGATCGCTATGAGCGAGCCCACGGGAAAAAAGCTAAGGGTAGTGGAATGTGGATGTTTACTACTAAAAGAACAGGTGAACCTACTGAAGACGAAGTATTCATGTCCGGACCAAATATGAACCTGGCGGCTGCCGGTAAAGAAGCAATGAAAGCGTTGAAGTCGAAAGAAGTTTATGTAATGGAATCAGTCGAGCAGATTGAAGAAGCGCCAAAAATTGGTAGGAAAGGAATGGTCCAAGGTAAAGATGGGGATTTCTATAAGGTTGAAATGATACCGTCTAATAGAAGCATTGAGTTTAAGATCACCAACGAATTCGGTGATTTTGAAACTATTTCTGTAGGCCAATTGGCAAAGAAATTTAGATGAAATCATTCGGTCAACATTCTGGACTGAAGACAGAATTTGGCATCTATGAAGGTGTCACAGTTCCACTCGAGCGTCCTATGATCGAATTCCAAGAAGAAAAAGATCCCGAGCTCAATTCTCCGAAAAGAAGCTCAGGTGATAAGAAATATGTAGTCTATGTTAAAGATCCAAAAACTGGAAACGTAAAAAAGATTGAGTTCGGCGACGAGAAAGGCGGACTAACCAGTAAGATTAATGACAAAGACGCTGCAAGAAATTTTGCAGCACGCCACAATTGTGACATGAAAAAAGATAAAATGAAAGCCGGATATTGGGCATGCAGATTACCTAAATATGCAAGTGAATTGGGGTTGAAGGGTGGTGGAAACTACTTTTGGTAAACCATACATCGATGAGGGTATAATTAGAACATTCAGCGTTCTTAAAGAAGACTCTCAATACGTTTGGCATAGAGACGGCGAAGATCGTTTAGTCGAAGTACTCAGCGGTAATGGTTGGCAATTTCAATGGGAAAATTGTTTACCATGGCTTTTAAAGCCGGGCATGGAATTTAAGATTAATGCTAATGAGTATCATAGAATAATTAAAGGTGTGGATGATCTTAAAATCAGAATCACCCCGATAAATAAATAAAACAAATAATTTTTTTACGGAGAAATAACATGTCTTTTAAAGATAAAGTAGATCAAATGGTCAGAGATATCTTAAACCAAGATCAACTCAATGAAGCACCAGGTAAGTACTCGCGCCGTGGAGACAAAGAAATGTATCAATGGGGTGATGTTAATCAAGCATTAATGGCTGTAGGTATGAGGCCTGCTCAAATCGCTGATGTTCTGACTAAGCTTTCAAAGAAAGAAGTAGGCATTAACGAAGCAAAGGTTGAGTGCCCTAAGTGTGAAGGTGAAGGCTGTGAGCATTGTGATGACACTGGTTATCATATGACAGAAGCTAAAGTAACAGGTTCTGATCTCATTCACAAAGTAGGTAAAGGCCCGGGCCAACTTGATATTACCAAATATCTTAAAAAAGAGCTTGGTATTAAGTCTAACGACATGAAAAACGCCATTTACTTTGATGATGCAGATCTTGTTCGCGGTGAAAAGACAGTCGTCAGAGACGCGCTCGTTAATAAGAAAATGACAGTTGACGATTTGCTTGCTGCCCTCAAAAAAGACATGGGCATGAAAGAAGGAATGGATCCTGTCGGTAAAGAAGACGATGATGTCGATAATGACGGTGATGTCGATGCTTCAGATAAGTATCTAAAGAAGCGCCGCAAAGCAATTTCTAAAGCGGTCAAAGGCCAAAAAGATGAAAGCTCTTGCGGTGGTGAAGTAAACGCTAGCAAGATGAAGAAAATGGCTAAAGACCTTCGGGCAAGTAAAAAGTACTAAGGAGTTTATTATGATTTTTAAGTGGATTAAAGAATGGTGGCGTCTTACTAAAGAGCCAATGATTGTCGAAAGAACACCTGAGCCAGAACCTGAACCAGAACCTAAGCCGGCTCCAAAAAAGCGGGCACCAAGGAAAAAGGCAGCGCCCAAAAGTAAGGCAGCTCCAAAGGGAAAGGCACCAACTAAGAGTAAAGCAAAAGCTTCACCAAAAACAACAAAGTAGTAAAACCCAAGTACTAAAAGGAGAATAACAATGGCACTATGGGCAAAAACGGATAATCTTGCAGGCGCACCTAAGTGGCTGGAAGATGATGCCAATAACACAAATAAGTCCAATGACATTGATAACGCTGTATTGGTCGACGTAGACGAAGCCCGAGTTGCATCTAACCGTGCAAAGGGCCTGAATACACCAGGATGGAATCTGTATCACACTTATACAGACCAGAACAACAACGTTCGCCACAAGGCAGAGCCACTTTGTGTATTCAAAGTTACTCCTGCTGAAGCTGGTGACTTAGGTGTTGGTGGTGTTACAGATGATTCTATCGTAGCAGACTAATCATAATTAGTTTTTCTTCATTATGAATTTGACAGAATCAACCTTTCTGCTATACGCTATGAAACATTATGATAATCCTCAGTGCACCGATATGGTGGAGTTCGAGGAAGATCTAAAAAGATTTCAGTATTTGCGTAAACTCTTTGGTCGCTATAGACACGAAGATGAGTTGAAGGAAAGGTTGATTCTGAATCATTTAATAGTATTATATAATGTGTTTGGACCGAATGCTACGAACATGTTATTCATGAAGCTCAAAGAATTTCATGAATATTTAAAACCATTTGTCGTGTATCTTAACTATATGCCGAACGTGGTTGTGTACGAAGACATTCAAATTGCTGCAGATAGTATTGTGTCTGATCAAAAGATTTTAGACACACTAATAAGGATCTAACATGGTTGTCGATTTATTTCTTGTCTTTCAGTTCATTCGAAAGCTGGTTACACCTTTTAATAAGTGGCCTGCTTATCAAGAAGGAGTGATTGACGACAAAGGAAATGTTTTGATCAAAAGGAAAGACCTTACGAAGAATTCTCAACGTAAGGCTTTTGGTGTTTTTGATCAAATGATCCTGAACATTAAAAAGCTCCTAGCTAAGGTGCCGGGCGGTTCGTCTCGCCTTGGAACTTATGCAGCAGCTCTTTGGTTGATTAAAGAAGAGCATCGTTTTACTCATGATGCTATTCTACAAGAAGGCGTAATGGAAGATGACTACTTTGAATTAGCCTCTGCGGAATTTTTAGACTGGTATACAGATTATATCACAGAAGCAGCAAAACTCGAAGTGGAAGAAGAACCTACGAATAGTGTAGGTAGTGGTAACATTGCGGGCATGGATGGCGATCATATGTCAAAAGCTGCGCAAAAGAAACACAAGAAAAGGACTTTAAAAACATTTAAGGCGTTAAAGGAAAAGGAATGAATCAGCAAAACAGAGAAAACGTTTTTGAACAACTTAAAGTAGACGAGGGTGTAGTGTATGAAATCTACGAAGATCACCTTGGATATGCTACTTTCGGAGTGGGCCACTTGGTACTCGAATCCGACCCAGAACATGGACAAGATGTTGGAACTCCAGTCTCTGAAGAAAGAGTACGAGAATGCTTTGAACGTGACCTTGACACCTCAATTGATGAGTGTGTTACTTTATACGGAGAAGCATGGGAAGGATTCCCCGGCGAAGTACAAGAGATTTTGGTCAACATGCTCTTCAACCTTGGACGACCTCGTTTAAGTAAATTTAAGAATTTTAATGCTAAAATACTTGAGCACGACTGGAAAGGTGCAGCACCAGAAGGACGTGATAGTATTTGGTATCGTCAGGTTGGCCCAAGAGCTGATCGCCTGATGCAAAGATTAGAAGCTTTATAAATAATTAGCTAGACTAAACCCAAAGGAGAAAATCATGTCTGTTGAAAAAATCGTTGCCGAGGCTGTTGCTGGCAATCCAGTACAAATGAAAGAAGCTTTTGAAGAAGAAATCTCTACTCGTGTTGCCATTGCTCTTGAAGAAAAAATGAAAGCAAAAATGAAGAAAGAGATGGACGACGAAGAAGAGGAAGATGAGGACGAGGAAGAGGCTGAAGCCGAAGACGAGTCTGATGACGACGAAGATGAAGACGAAGACGAGAAAGAAGAGTCTAAAAAGTCTAAGAAGTAATCCATCTTATCGTTATGTCTCATTTGAAGCAAAAGGTAATACAGGTCTTTAAGGCCATTTGGACGGGGTTTGTAACTATCGTTACTGCCCCGTTTAAAGTAATTGCCTGGATTTGGAAGTGGTGGACAACTAAGCCTACCTATAAGATTACTGTATCTTATGATTCTAAATTTGGCAATTCAGACGATGTCGTGTATGAAAATGTTCCAGCCATTACCAAACAAACTTGGAAAGAACTTAATTTTATCACGGCTGACAAAAAGGCTGTTAATTTTAAGGCAAATGCTGGCCTGAATTACCGTATTGAGGAAGAATAATGTATCAAATTTTCTTTGTAATTATAATTGCTTTAGGTGGTGCGGCAGGTTGGCTATATCAACAAAACCAAATCCTCGAAGCAAATAACACCATCTTAAAAGGTAATGTTGTACAGCTCGAAGGAGCAGTCGAACAACAAAAAGAAGCTATGGCTGCAATGAAAGAATCTTTCGAGCAACAGGCCGCAGCACTAAATAACCTACAACAACGCAACTCTGAGATTAATGCTGAGAAGGATCGCTATATGGCAATCTTTCAGCGTCATAATCTCGACAAGCTTGCGTTAATGAAGCCTGGTATGATTCAAACTCGAATGAATAATGGCACTAAGAAGATTTTTGAGGAGATTGAGAATGATAGCAAGAACATTGCTGCTCTTAACGACAGTCAGTCTAATTAGCGGTTGTTCAGTACTTGGTAAATGGGGCTTTGGTGCTGAACCAGAAAAGGTCATTCAAGTCGTAAGCAAACCTGTTGAGATTGAAATCATTCAACCTCAAATGCCACGTCCTCTTCAATTACAAAGCCCAACGTGGTATGTTGTATCCGAAGCACCAGTTGCTAATCCTTGCAAACAAGTTCCTCGACTCGACGAGAACGGTGAGCCACTTCTCAAAGAAGATGGTGAGCCTCAACTTCGTCGACCTAAAGCCTGCGCTCAAGAAGAGAAAGAAAATCCCAACCAACCAGAAGGCTACACATACTTCGATAAATTTATCGATGACATTAAAGTCGCGACAGGTGGCGACGTCCTCTTCGTGGCCTCAACTGTAAAAGACTATGAGCTCATGTCTGGTAATGTTCAAGAGCTTCGTAGGTACATACGTGAACTTGGAGAGGTGATCGTGTACTACCGAGAAGTTACGACTAAGAAAAAGCCAGAAGAAGAAGCTCCTCCCGCCGAAGAAAAATAGTTGACATTTACTAATAAACTGTTATATAATGGCTGCTTATAAATAAGGCTCCAAATAAATAGTTGGCATGACGAATTAATCGTGATGCTAACTTAGAGGAGCTAGACATGGCAGAGCCAGATATTAAAACTGACATCGCCCTCATTAAGAAAGACATCAAGCAAATTGAAGGCTTTTTTTCGCGTGTAGAAAGCAGTATGGAAACATTGGTTGATGTTTCTAAAATGGCAGCTGTCCAAGAAGAAGTCCTCAGGATCGCAGCAGAAAAGCTCGAAGATCTTGAGGATAGAATCGAAGTGCATCGTAAAGAAGATGAAGCTCGCGTGCTCGAAATGACTAAGAAGCTAGAGGCATATCGTGAATCCTCTCGCCAAGATCATAAGAGACTCGCTGAGCACAATGCAAAGAATCGCCTTAAGCATGACGAAATAATTTTAGAAAAAATGGAAACCTTAGCGCAAGATCTTACTAATCGACTAGATGACCACGGTCAACGGCTTCGATCTCTTGAAAATTGGAAGTACTACCTAATGGGCCTGGGTGGTGCTGTGGCGTTCTTGGGCCTTGAGCATTTTGCTAAAATTATCGGTTGACATTTCAACCTATCTGTGTTAGAATGGCATAACTTACAAACCTGAGCAACTTTATATTATGTTAGATTTCGTTGACATCCAGTATGCGCAGCACCTCGCCGCACGTCTTGAAAACTTTAAGATACGCTCGACAAATCCTTATAAAATCAACTTCCGTTGCCCTATCTGCGGTGACTCACAAAAGTCTCGATCAAAAGCCCGTGGATGGCTTCTCGAAAAAGATAATGCACTCTTTTATTATTGCCACAACTGTGGTGCAAGTCAATCATTCTCGTACTTCCTGAAGGGACAGGACCCTATGGCTTATAACCAATGGGTTGCTGAGAAGTTTATTAAGAAAGCGAATAGTGCTCCTACCGATACAGAAAGTATACTCGACAAGACACGATTCGAGGCACCTAAGTTTACTAAGAAAAATAATCCTTTAAAATCGATTAAAAAAGTTAGTCAACTGCAGTGGAATCACCCGGTTAAGAAATATATACAAGATAGGCAGATTCCTCCGAATCAGCACTATAGACTTTACTACGTAAACAAGTTCAAAGGATGGATTAATACAATCATCCCAAATAAATTCGAAAACGTAGGTAAAGACGAACCACGATTGGTGATACCATTTTTTGACAAAGACAAAAACGTCTTTGGTGTATCTGCCCGAGGCTTTGATCCAAATGGGATCCGCTACATCACTATTATGTTTGATGAGCGACCTAAGATCTTTGGCCTAGACACAGTTGATTTTAGTAGACAGTACTACGTGGTTGAAGGTGCTATCGATAGCTTTTTCGTACGTAACGCCGTTGCAATGGCAGGGGCGGAGGGCAACACGAGCGCCTTACAAAACGCTAAAGAAAAAGCTGTCTTTGTTTTTGATGCAGAACCTCGTAATAAAGAGATTCATAAACGCATGGAAAAAGTCATTGAACAAGGTTATAAAATTTGTATTTGGCCCAGTGATGTGCCGGGTAAAGACATCAATGAAATGGTACTGAATGGGTACAAAGACGTCGAAGGAACGATTAGGTCGAATACATATAGCGGGCTTGAAGCTAAACTTAAACTACAACAATGGAGAAGGACATAGATAATGAAAGCAAGGTTGATTAGTTATTCACAGCCTACGATTGCTACTAAGCAAGAAGGGCTCGAAAATGTACAAGATTTAGTAGCATTTTGTGCACGGGTTTCTAACCCATCTAATCAGTATAATACTGAGACCAGCGAAAAGCTCTTGAAGTATTTAGCAAAACATAAACATTGGTCGCCATTTGAAATGGCTTCAGCATGTTTTGAAATTGAAACTACTCGTGATATTGCACGTCAACTATTACGCCATCGTAGTTTTAGTTTCCAAGAATTCAGTCAAAGATATGCAGATCCGACTGAGGATCTGGAATTTGTAGTCCGTGAAGGTAGATTACAAGATTTGAAAAATAGACAAAACAGCATCGAGACAGACGATAAAGAGTTACGGAAAGATTGGCAACTTAAGCAAATGAGTATTATTCATGAAGCAAAGATTGCATATAAATGGGCAATCGAAAACGGAATTGCAAAAGAACAAGCACGAGCAGTTTTACCCGAAGGACTCACTGTGTCTCGTCTCTATGTAAACGGTACGATTCGTTCGTGGATTCATTACATTGAATTACGAAGTGGCAATGGTACACAAAAAGAACACATGAATCTTGCAAGAGCTTGTGCAGACGCGATTTGTCGTATCTTTCCTCTTGCAAAAGATTACGTAACAGAATAAGGAGCAAACATGGATCACCTCGGTATCCGCATCGATAATAAAAGAAATAAATTGCTTTCGGAACAATCGGCTAAGTTATTGAAAGATTATTATTGTCGTGATGATGAAAAGACTCCGCAGCAAGCATTTGCTCGAGCTGCTGTGGCTTATTCTTATGGTGATCTTGAGCTTGCACAGCGCATTTATGATTACGTTTCGAAAGGCTGGTTTATGTACGCGTCACCAGTCCTTTCTAATGCCCCTATCGAAGGCGAACCCGTAAAGGCATTGCCTATTTCGTGTTTTCTCACCTACGTTCCAGATTCACTGGATGGCCTGATCGATCACTCAGCAGAACTTCGCTGGTTGTCTGTGAAAGGCGGTGGGGTTGGAGGGCATTGGTCCGATGTTAGAGCAGTCAGCAAAAAGGCGCCTGGCCCGATGCCCTTCTTACATACTGTCGATGCTGACATGGTAGCTTATCGACAAGGTCGAACTCGTAAAGGTTCTTATGCTGCTTATATTGACGTTGATCATCCTGACATCGTCGAGTTCGTTAATATGCGTATTCCAACGGGTGACGTCAATCGTAAGAATTTGAACCTACATCACGCTGTAAATATTACCGATAAGTTTATGATGGCAGTTCAGGCTGGTGCGGATTGGGATTTGATTGATCCAGATGATAAGACTGTGCGTGATACAATGAAAGCTCGTAAGCTTTGGGAACATATTCTTGAGACTCGTTATCGTACCGGTGAGCCATACCTTAACTTTATTGATACGGCTAATCGTGCATTGCCACAATCTCAACAAGACATGGGCCTTAAGATTCGAGGATCGAACTTGTGTAACGAGATTCACCTCGTGACCAATGAAGAACGTACAGCGGTATGTTGTTTGTCATCTGTTAACCTTGAAATGTATGACTCTTGGAAAGACACGACAATGATCGAGGATCTCACTGTTTTCCTTGATAACGTATTGCAATTCTTTATTGATCATGCTGGTGATGAGATTTCTCGAGCTCGTTACTCTGCTCAGCAAGAAAGATCGTTGGGTCTTGGTGCAATGGGTCTACACTCGTATTTCCAAAAGCACATGATTCCTTTTGGTAGTGATGATGCCATTAAAGTCAACGAAGAAATTTTCTCTACGATTAAAGAGCGAGCTGTGAAGGCAACTCTCGAAATGGGTAAAAAGCGCGGCGAAGCACCAGACATGAAAGGTACTGGTCGGCGTAATGCTCACATGCTTGCGATTGCGCCTAACGCCAACTCGTCAATGATTGTAGATACTTCACCAAGTATTGAACCTTGGAAAGCAAACGCATTTACTTCTCGTACTCGTGTTGGTTCTCACCTCAATAAGAATCCTTACCTCGAAACTGAGCTTGAAAAGATTGGTCGTAATACTAATGAGATCTGGTCTTCTATTATTACGAATGGTGGATCGGTACAGCATTTAGATTTCTTAAGTGACCACGTAAAAGAAGTATTTAAGACTGCTATTGAGCTTGATCAATTGTGGCTTATACGTTTGGCAGGTGATCGTCAAAAGTATCTTTGCCAAGGTCAATCACTCAATGTATTCTTCCCTGCTGGCGCAAGTAAAGCGTATCTTCATCAGGTGCATTATCAGGCTTGGGCATTGGGTTGTAAGGGTCTATATTACTTGCGTACTGAAAGCTCGAATAAGGCTGAGAACGTTTCTGCTAAAGTCGAAAGAGAAAAGCTTGATAACGTAGTTAATATTGAAGCAATTAATTTTCAAAATGGTAAAGAAGAATCACAGGACGAATGTGTAGCATGTCAAGGCTGAGCCATTATTTTGCTTATGGCCAGACAAAAATGTTTCGGTTCTTTGCCGATACATTCTTTGCAAAGCGTTATGGTCACCGCGCCGTCGTACTTGAAACGATTGCCGGTGTACCAGGCATGGTTGCTGGTATGTGGATTCACCTCCGTAGTCTTCGTAAACTCAAGACTGGATATGGCCCACAAATACGTGAACTCTTAGCCGAAGCCGAGAATGAGCGTATGCATCTCATGTTCTTTATTGAGATTGCACAACCCAATTGGTTCGAGCGAGCTTTGATACTTGTCGCTCAACTTATTTTTTGGCATTACTATTTGTTATTCTATATCTTCTTCCCAAAGACTGCCCATTTGATGGTGCACTATTTTGAAGAAGAAGCAGTACGTAGTTATGAAAGCTATTTGAACATGATAGCGCATGGTGATATACCTAATACTCCCGCACCGCAATTAGCGATTGATTACTATGATCTTAAACCTGATGCAAAACTTTATGATATGGTGTACAGGGTACAGCAAGACGAAAAACACCACTCTCAAACAAATCATAAATTATCTTTATAAGAGGAATCCATGAACGTATTAATTTACTCAAAATCGAATTGTCCGTTTTGCGAAAAAGCAAAAGCTTGGTTCAGACAACATGATTATACATTTACTGAAATCAAGCTTGATGACGAAGAGCAGCGAATGTCATTCTATCAAAAGTATCCTAACGTAAGATCTGTACCTCAGATTTTTATTGACGACAAGCACATTGGAACTTATAACGATCTCATGTCGATTGCAGACACACTGATTAAAAAGTCTTCCGGTGGATTGCTTGAGTTTTCAGAAACTTATAAGCCGTTCCATTATCCGTGGGCAATCGAGATTACGACTCGACACGAGAAAGCACATTGGATCGAGGATGAACTTGATTTATCAGAAGACGTGTCAGATTGGAAAGGTGGTAAGATTACACCTACAGAAAAAGAATACATTACTAATATCCTACGTTTGTTTACTCAGTCAGACGTAGCTGTTGGCCAAAACTATT
>Ga0213859_10001147_pt1 | contig 11909 bp, 11 predicted proteins | sample PICome_2_FD_160133 | JGI IMG/M metagenome (GOLD analysis project Ga0213859, IMG submission 160133) | Coastal seawater microbial communities near Pivers Island, North Carolina, United States - PICO304 | ecosystem: Environmental > Aquatic > Marine > Coastal | place: USA: North Carolina... | reverse complement strand
CGCGCGGGCCTCGCCATCGGCGCCATGGACGAGGGCCAGGTCGAGGCCCTGGAGGCGCTCCTCGACACCGCCCTCTCCACGAAGGGCATGACCATGTGGCGCCAGGTTCGACAGCTGGAGAGCGAGCTCCGCAGGCTCGAATCCACGCCCGAGAAGGTCGCCACCCACCGCGACCCTGACCTGTACTGGCTCCGGATCTACGGCTCCCCCGACGCGAAGGAGCGCTGGTCCTGGCGCTTCGAGGGGCATCACTTCGCCCTGCACGTGGACTGCAAGCCCGGTCGCACGCCGAGCATCACGCCCTTCTTCGTAGGGGCCCGCCCGGTCGTCGAGGAGGGGGAGGATGGCTCGATCGGCGCCACGGTGGACGTCATCGGATCGCTCAACGCGGCCTACCGGTCCGCGCTCGCGCTCGGGGGGAGCGCCCTCCCCGAGTCCGACCGACCGCGCCCCAGGGACATCCGGATGGGACCGGGGTCGAAGGAGCTGCCCGCCGAGGACGGCGCGCCGTTCTCGAGCCTCGAGCCCGAGGTCCGCGCGGCCATCACGGGCCTGTTGACCACCTACCTCGAGCTGCTCGACGAGCCGCTGCGCACCCCTTACCTCTTCGACCCCGAACGGGCGAAGGCCGTGCGCTTCATGCGCTGGGGCGGCGGCGACCTCGACCGCCCAAGGGCCTGGACCATCCTCACGCCGCGGTTCGCGCTGGAGCTCTTCACGACCGACGGTCCGGACCACCTCCACACGGTGCTGCGCGACGTCGACCGCGACTTCGGCGGCAAGTAGCCGCTCGCCATCACTCCCCTGCGCTTCCCCATGCACCTCGCGACCCGAGGCAGCCAGCTCGCCCTCTGGCAGGCCCGAACCACCCAGGAGATCCTCGGCGAAGGGCACGAGCTCCTGATCGTCAAGTCCTCGGGCGACCTCGACCGCAAGACCGAGCTCGCACGCTTCGGCAGCATCGGCATCTTCACCGTGGAGGTCGATCGAGCCGTCCTCGACGGCCGCGCGGCCATCGGCGTCCACAGCATGAAGGACATGACCACAACGCTGCAGGACGGCGTCGTCCTGGCGGGCTGCCTCTCCAGGGGGCTCGTGGAGGACGCGCTGATCTCGAAGGACGGCGCCAGCCTCGACGGGCTCCCAGGGGGGAGCCGCGTGGGCACGGGGTCCCTGCGGCGCGGGTCCATGCTGCGGGCCGCGCGCGGCGACCTCGAGGTGGTCCCCCAGCGCGGCAACGTGAACACGCGGCTGGACCAGGTCCTCGAGGGGGACCTGGACGCCTGCCTCTTGGCCCGCGCGGGGCTCGAGCGACTCGGGCTCGCCGACCACATCAGCGAGGTGCTCAGCGTCGAGCGGTTCCTGCCCGCCGTGGGCCAGGGGATCGTGGGGATCACCTGCCGGGAAGACGACAGCGAGACCCGGGCGCTGGTGGAGACCAAGCTGCGCGATCCCGAGGCCTGGGCATCGGCCCTCGCCGAGCGCGCCTTCCTCCGGGGGACCAACGGAGGGTGCAACGCCCCCATCGCGGGGCACGCGACCGTGGCCGGCGGTGAGGTGCACCTCCGCGGACGGGTGCTCTCGGTCGACGGCACCCGGCGGCTGGAGGGCGAGGTTCGAGGGCCCATCGCAGGCGCCGAGGACCTGGGCACCACGCTGGCCGAGGACCTCCTGTCCAAGGGCGCCGCGGCGCTGGTCGAAGAGGCTCGAAGGCTCACCTCATGAGCCCCCGTGGACCCTCGAGGGTGTGCCTGACCGGGCCGTCCACGCGGCGTGCCGCGAGTCGCTGGATCGACGCGGTGGCCGAGACCGGGTCATGGGAGCCAGTCCACTGCCCCCTGGTCCGCGTGGTGGGCCGGCCCATCGAGCCCGCGGGCGTGACCATGCTCCCCGCCATGGTCGCGGTCACCAGCCAGAACACGATCCCCGCGCTGAAGCGGCTCTGGCAGGAACGCGTCGACGTTCGCGAGGCGCCCCACGCCGCCGTGGGGCTCGCCACGGCGCGCTCGCTCCGTCAGGCGGGCGTCGACCCGGTGCTGGTCGGCCGCGCCGAGGAGAGCGGGGCCGCCCCCCTGGCGGACGCCATCGCCCGGGCGACCCAGCCCGGGGATCGGATCCTCTGGCCGAGGGGAGACCTGGCCTCGGACCTGCGGGAGCACCTCGTCCTCGCCGGCCGGATCGTGGAGGACCCGGTGGCCTACCGCTCCGAGGAGGTGATCGACGCGGAACTCCCTGACGCCCTCGACGCAGCCTTCTTCGCCAGTCCATCGGCCGTGAGGGCCTGGCTGCGGAGGAGTGACGCACCGCGCGTCACCGCCATCGCCATCGGCTCGACCACCCAGTCCGAGCTCGCGGTCTCGTACTCGAGATTCCAGCAGCTGTTGCGGCTGCCCCGCCCCACACCAGAGGCGCTCGCCAGCACGCTCGCTACACTTCGCGGGTGAACCAGCAGCCCTTCGTCAGAACTCGCAGCGAGGAGATCTTCGCCGCCGCAAAGGAACTCATCCCCGGCGGCGTGAACAGCCCGGTCCGCGCCTATGGCAGCGTCGGCGGCGTGCCCCCGCACCTGGTCCGCGGAGAGGGGGCGCTCGTGTGGGACGAGGACGGCAACGAGTACGTCGACCTCGTGGGCTCCTACGGACCGCTCATCCTCGGGCACGCGAACGCCGAGGTGCGCGCCGCGCTCCACGAGGCGGTCGACGGCGGGACGACCTTCGGCGCGCCGACCCGTGGTGAGCTCGAGATGGCCCGGGACATCTGCGAGCGCGTCCCCTCGGTGGAGATGGTCCGGCTCGTGAACTCGGGGACGGAGGCGACCATGTCGGCCGCGCGCCTCGCCCGGGCGGCGACGGGCCGCGAGAAGATCCTGAAGTTCGAGGGCTGCTACCACGGGCACGGGGACTCGTTCCTGGTCGCCGCGGGCAGCGGCGCGCTGACCCTCGGCGCCCCGGACTCCCCCGGCGTCACCCGGGCGACCGCGTCGAACAGCCTGGTCGCCGTCTACAACGACCTCGACTCGGTCAAGGCCGTCTTCGACCAGCACGGACCCGAGATCGCCGCCGTGTTCGTGGAGCCGGTGGCCGGCAACATGGGGACCATCCCCCCGGACGCCGGCTTCCTCGAGGGGCTGCGCGCCCACTGCGACGTGTCCGGTGCGCTGCTGGTGTTCGACGAGGTCATGACGGGCTTCCGGGTCGCCCGGGGAGGCTTCCAGGACTTCACGGAGGTCCGCTGCGACCTCATCACCATGGGCAAGATCATCGGCGGCGGCCTCCCGGTCGGGGCCTACGGCGGGCGCCGGGACCTCATGCAACAGGTCGCTCCCGCGGGCCCCATGTACCAGGCGGGCACCCTGAGCGGGAACCCGCTCGCGGTCGCGGCCGGCCGCAAGACCCTCGAGATCCTCGGACGTGACGGCGTCTACGAGGCCCTGGAAGCCGCGGGTTCGGAGCTCTCCAGGGGGCTGATGGAGGTCGCCGCGCGCCACGGCCGGGTCCTCGCCGTGGGCCGCGTCGGGTCCATGATGTGCCCCTACTTCTCGGCGGTGATGCCCCGCAACCTCAGCGAGGTCACCGCCACCGATCGGGAGGGCTGGGTGCGCTTCTTCAACGAGATGCTCTCCCGCGGGATCCTGATGCCCCCGTCCCCATACGAGGCGTTCTTCCTCTCGGTCGAGCACAACAGCGACGTCCTGGGGCGCGTGATCGAGGCCGCGGACGCCAGCTTCGCCGCGATCGCCTGAGCCGCACCGAGACGAGGAGATCCCACCCCCAGCAGGGTAGGATTCGGGCATGACGTCCTCCCGCGATGACGCGGTCCGAGCCTCCTTCGAGGAGGCGCGTGCCACCCTCGACGCCTTCCTCGCTGATCCCAGCCTGATCGAGGCGGTCGGGGCGTTCGCCACCCTGTGTCAGGCCACCCTGGCGAGCGGGGGCCGCCTCTTGTCCTGCGGCAACGGCGGGTCCATGTGCGACGCGATGCACTTCGCCGAGGAGTGGACGGGCCGCTTCCAGGGGGAGCGGAGTGCGCTCCCGGCCCTCGCCTTCTCCGACCCGAGCCAGCTCACCTGCATCGCCAACGACTTCGGCTACGACGAGGTCTTCGCCCGTTCACTCCAGGCGCACGGTCGGGCCGGAGACCTCCTGGTCTGCCTCTCCACCAGCGGCAACTCCCCCAACACCGTGCGAGCCCTCGAGGAGGCGCGACGGATGGGGATCCAGTCCGTGGCCGTTCTGGGCAAGGACGGCGGCAGGATGCGGGACCTCGCCGACCTCGCCATCGTGGTCCCACACGCGGAGACCTCCGATCGCATCCAGGAGGTCCACATCAAGATCCTCCACATCGTGATCGAGACGGTGGAGCGGGCGATGTTCCCGTCCAACTACGAGTGATGGCGCCGCTCGCGCGGACGCTCCTCGGCCTGACCCTGCTCGCCCTGTCGAGCTGCACCCTCGGCGCGCCGACGACACGGGCGAGCGTGGCGACCGAGCCTCGCCCGGCCTGGCGGCAGCTGGGCGTGAGCCGCGGGGGTCGCCCGCTGCGGGCCATGGAGCTCGGCGCCGGGGGGCCGCGAGTGGCCGTCATCGCCGGGATCCACGGCACGGAGCAGGAGGGCCTGCGCCACGTCCCCGAGCTCGTGGAGGCCCTCCGCGAGCTGCCCGCGACCCTCACCCTCTACGAGGACGTCAACCCCGATGGGTCCGCGAGCGCCCGCCGGGGCACGCTCGACGGAGTCGACCCCAACAGGAACTGGCCGGCCACCAACTTCGCGCCCGCCGCCTCCCGGGGCCCGCGACCCCTGAGCGAGCCCGGCGTCGCGCACGTCTTCCGTGACCTCGTCCGCTTCGACCCCCAGCTCGTGGTCGTGCTCCACTCCACCGCCCGCGGCCCCTTCGTGAACTTCGACGGCCCCGCAGAGGGCTTCGCCCAGCGCTTCGCCGCGAGCGCCGGCCCCCCGTGGTTCGTGAAGCCCTCCATGGGGTACGCCACCCCCGGTTCGCTCGGCTCCTGGATGGGCCTCGACCGCGGGCGGCCGATCCTCACCGTGGAGTTCCGCCGCGGCGCCCCTCCCGCCGAGACCGGCCCCGCCCTGCTCCGCGGCCTCCGGGCCCTGATCGAGGAGGGGCCCCTCGACGAGCCTCCCCCCCGCGTTCGCTGAACTCCCACGAGAGCGCCCCGCCGCGCCGGACCCCGGTGGGTCACGGCGCGACGGGGCGCGCGAGGTCGCGAGGGGCTCAGATGGAGTCCAGGCCCCAGGCGTAGGGCTCGATCGGGAGCATGGGCAGCTCCACTCCGATCTCGGCCTCGACCACCGAGGTCACGCGCCGGTCCCCCCGGGGCGGGCACAGGGCGAGGAGGATCTCGTGGTCGGTCAGCTGGATGCGACCGGAGGGCCCGGTGAGGGCGAGCGAGCTGTCGCCCACCACCTCGACGGTGACGCCCCCGGGCGTGAGCTGATCGAAGGCCTGCGCCACGGCGCGGAGGTCCCCGATGCGAGCCATGGCGAGGATGCCCTTGGCGCCCAGCGAACGGATGAAGGTGAAGTAGGCGGTGAAGTCCGCCTCGGTCTCGGGGACCATCACGAAGAGCCGGTCGGTCTCGGCGCTCGTGATCGTCCAGTGGCTGGCGATGACGGGCAGCACGTCCTCGGGAGACCCACCCCACTCGTGGACACAGTGGGCGAGGTCCTCGCCGCGGCCCACGCAGGCGTAGCCGGTGACCTCCCCGTCCACCTCGCGGACGAGGGCGCGGAGCCCGGGCGTCGTCAGCATGGCCTCGGTGTCGGACTCGCGGCGGTCGACCCGCGCCTCGTGGGCGCAGTAGAGCCCGTGAACCGCCGCCAGGTCCCGCTGCTCCATGGGCCGGACGCCGTCGGGATCGGGCAGCAGGAAGGCGTTGTTGGCGTTGATGACGAAGACGTTCTCGGTGCCGAGCGGCACCCAGCCACGCTCCTGGTACCAGTTCGACTCATCGGCCCAGAGCAGCGTCAGGGCGGCGCCGTCCTCGGCGGCGCGGGCAATGGCCCGCTCCACCACCGCCGAGCCGTGGCCCTTGCCACGGTGATCGGCCCGGGTGGCCACCGAACCCACAAAGGCGACGGGCAGCTGGAGGCCGCCCACCACGAGGTCCCGGCGCAGCCAGGCGCAGGTCGAGATCACCTCCCCCTGCTCCTCGATGGTCTCGATGTGCCCTGTGGCGCGGGGTCCGAAGAGCTGCGCGTACTCCGAGGCCATCGGGCGGCCTTCGCGGAGAACCGCCTCCATCAGGCGGAGCGCGGCCTCGGGCTCGCTGGTCGTGGGTGTGGTCATCATTGGCTCGCTCTGGGTGATTGGTCTGAGTCGGCGTCGGGCGCCTGGTGCTCGTTTCGCTGGGTGGACGCCCGGTAGGCCTCGATCAGGTCGGTGCCAAGGGACACGGCTTCCTCCACGGAGGCTCGCGCGCTCAGGACCGCGTCTCCGAGCCGGCTGGGATCGTCGAGGCGCTCGGAGGCTTCCCCGAGTGCCCGCGTCTTCTCCTCCAGTCGCTCGAGGACAGCCCTGAAGGCCGCGCCAGCCTTGGTGTCGTCTTGCTGAGGTCGCGCTGAACCCTCTACGGAGGCGTCAGCGCGCGTCTGAATCGTGGGATCGATCGACATTGAATTTTCCTTGAGTGGTTTCGAGGCGAATCAGAGGAAGCGGAGCAGGCTCTGCTGCATCAGGCGGGAGCCGGTGGCCTGGGCGAGTTGGAGCGTCTGCTCGGAGCGCTGAAGGTCGAGGGCCACCTCCGCGAAGTCCGCGTCCTCCACGTTGGAGATGAGACTTCTTACGGAGACATCCAGGTCCTCGAGACGCGTGGACGCGATATCGATCTGCTGCGCGGCCGTGCCCAGCCGGCCCAGCGAGGTGATCATGTCCCCCTCGCTGCGGTCGAGTTCACCGAGGCGCGTCTGGAGGCGCTCGGAGAGCATCAGCCGATCCGTGCCCTCCGGCATCCGCAGGTCCGCGACCACGCCGCGGATCGTGTCGAACACGCTCGGCGTCCCCGAGAAGGTGACGAGGTCGCTCCCCGCCACCGTGAGCCCCGTCGTGTCCACGTGCAGACGAGCGCCGGTGCTCTGGCTCCGCAGGAGCAGGTCCGTCTCGGTGAGGGTCACCGGCGTGAAGTTCACGCCGTCGATGGAGACCGACGCCGCACCCGTGAGGGCCGTGGTCAGGTTCCCTCCACCCCAGCCGCTGAGGTCGAGCTCCACCGTCGCCCCGTTCTCGTCGGTCACCGTCATCGTCGCCGGCGTGGGCACCGGGATGTCGAGGACCTGCCCGGTGCCGAGCTGAACGGTCCGGGCGCCCCCGTCGACGTCGAGGGGCTGGCTGCCGACCAGGGTGTCGGCGACGTCGACCAGCGTGATCCCCGCGCCCATGACGCCGGTGGTGCCGTTCTGCTGGACGATCAGCTCGGCGTAGCCCGAGCCCGAATCGGCGGTGGACCCGCTCTTGATCCCGGTGCTCGAGGTCATGTCCGTGTCGGTGTAGGCGAACTTGCCGAACACCTCTTGGCCGGAGACGTTGATCGCGACGTCCGCGTCGCGGCCCGTCTGGATGCGCTGACGCTGGTCGTTCCCACGGAACACGATCCGGGTCTCGCCACCCACGGTCTCCTCCACGAAGGGGCGCTCCTCCGTCGCCGTCCCGCTGAAGAGGAAGCGGTCCCCGCTCCGCGTGTTCGCGATGTCCAGGAGCTGCGCCTCGAGGAGCTCCAGCTGCGTCGCGACCGAGGCGCGGTCCTGGGCGCTGAGGGCGCCGTTCATGCCCTGGATCATCAGCGCGCGGATGTCCGCCACGAGGTTCACGCCGTCTTGCAGGCGCGAGGAGGCCTGCTCGACGATCGGCTTCGCCGAGGCCGTGGAGGTCGAGTATGCCTCGATGGCGCCGCGCTGCCGCCGGAGCGACAGCGAGACGGAGCTCCCCACGGGGTCATCCGAGGCGCGGACGATCCGGCGCCCGCTGGAGGCTTGCTCCTGGGCGCGGATCAGCCGCGAGGTGTTGCGCTCGATGCCCCGCTGGACGAGGTCGAAGATGCGCCCTTGTGTCGGTCGAATGCTCATGTGTTCTCCTCGCTCAGACGAGCGCCAGGACGGTGTCGTTCAGCTGACCGACGACCTGCAGGAAGCGCGCGGCGGCCTGGTAGGTCTGCTCGTACTCGATCATCTTCACGAGCTCCTCGTCGACGTTGACCCCCGACACCTGCTCGCGCTGTTCCTCGAGGCTGTTGAGCATGAAGCTCTCCACCTCGAGCGCGCTGGACGTCGACGCGATCTCGAAGCCGACGCCGCCGACGAGCGCGCCGAAGTAGGTCCCCAGGGTCCCGTCGAGGCCCTCGACCTCCGAGCTCTGGACGTCGAGCATCTCGAGGATGGCGCCGTTGTCACCGTCCTCCCCCGTCGAGGAGCCGGCGAACAGCCGCGGGTCCTTCACGATGTCGCTGTTGACGTTGATGTTCGAGGCGTCGCTGCCGGTGAAGAACCCGTTCAACCCGAGCGCGACGAGCACATCGCTCGTGTCGGAGTCCGCGATGGTGTCCAGGGTGAAGGCGTCACCCGCCGTGCTGTTGACCTCACCCACGGAGAAGGAGACCGAGATCCCCTCGGCCACCGTCAGCGGGGTCCCAGGGGGGTAGCCCTCGCCCACGTCCAACGTCGTGACCAGCGCCCCGGACTCGTCACGCACCTCGACCTCGAGCCGAGGGGTCGTCCCGATCGTCCCGGTCCCGACCGGCGTGAAGGTCCAGCGGTCATTCTCGGCGCCCTCGTAGACCCCGGTGATCGCGACCTCGACCTCGAGCTCCTGGCCCGTGTAGGTCCCTGTCGAGAGGCCAAGGGCCGACAGCGCCGTGCCCCCCGCCACCTGGAAGGAGGCGGCAGCGCCGGTGCTGAGCGTCTGGAAGCCGATCCGATCTCCGACCGCGACCGCGCGGAGGTCACCCGCGGCCATGTCCGGTGAAGCGTTGAAGGCCTCGACCAGCTCCTGGGCCGTGGGCTCGCCCGCCGTCGCGAAGGTGGCGGGATCGATCGTCAGGGTGAAGGGGCCCGCGGCCCCGACCAGCTCTACGGTCGAGGTCGTGCCCACGGCGAAGGGGCCGGCGAAGGCGCTGACGTGGGTCGCTGCGCCGCCGCCGAAGGTCCCGGCGTGGTCGGGCGTGGGATCGAGGCGGGACCCGAAGTGGAACTTGGTCTGGCTGAGCGCGTCCACGGAGAGCCTCCCCGCGGTGTCGATCCTGGCCGAGAGGCCCGTGACGCTGGAGAGGGCGTCGGCGAACCCCTGGACCGTCATGCGGTTGGGGTCGATCTCGATCCGCGTGGTCTTGAAGCTGTCGTCCCCGTCGAGAGCGACGTGGACGAAGAGCTCCCCGGCCTGAACGTCGAAGGGCAGCTCGGCGTCTCGCAGGAGCACGTCCCCGAAGACGCCGTCCCCGTCGAGATCGGCCACGGGGACCTCCCCTCGCAGCTGATTGAAGCCGCCGCCAAGGGGGACCCCGGTGGAGTGGGCCCGGTTCATCTCGAGCACGATGCCCTTGGCGTAGCGGTTGAACCCATCGAGTACGTCGTTCGCGAAGGTCTCGGAGAAGGCGACGACACCCGCCAGCTGGCCGGAGCGCGGCTGGACCGGCTGGACCCCGCCGAGGAGCTGGAGGCGGATCGACCCATCGGCACCGGGCTCCACCCGCAGGGGGTTGGCGGAGCTGGAACCCACGAGCAGCTGCCCGTCGATCTGAACGAGGACCGCGCCCTGGGTGTTCTCCCGGGCCGTGATCTCGACCCGCTCCGAGAGCGCCCGCAGGGTGACGCCGCGCTGGTCCCGGAGGTCATTGGCCACCGTGCCGCTCACCGACTCCGCCTCGGAGATCTGCTGGTTCAGGGTCACGAGGCGCTCCGCCAGCAGGTTGACGTCCGCCACGAGCGTCTGCGCCTTGACCTGAGCGTCCCCCTGGAGCTGGCGGATCTCATCGGAGACCTGGTGGAAGCGCCGGGTGAGGTTCTCGGAGGACTGGAGCGCGCCGTTCCGGGCGACGATGTCCTCCGGGTTCGAGGAGACCAGGGACAGGCTGTTGAAGAGGCTGTCCATCAGGGACCCGAAGCCCCCCTCGCCGGGCTCGTTGAGCAGGGCCTCGACGCTCCCCATCTCGGTCAGCTGCGACTCGAGTCGAGCGACGGAGGAGGTCTGCCCCACGATGCGCGCGTTGAGGAGCTCATCCACCGAACGCGTCACCACGTTGGCATCCACGCCGTTGCCCAGCTGCAGCCCGCGGAGGTTGAGCGGTCGGGCGCTGGAGGTCAGGACGCGCTGGCGGCTGTACCCCTCCGTGGTCGCGTTCGCGACGTTGTGGCCGATGGTGTCGAGGGCTGACTGCGACGTCAGCAGGGCCCGCAGGCCGATGTTCGTGCTCAGTCCCAAGTCAGACCTCCGCGTCGATCAGGCTTCCGCCCGCGTGTACGTCACCGCCGTCCTCTGAACCGAGAACGACCTGAATCAGGTCCCGCGTCACCTGGCGATGCAGCCGGACGAGCGTCGCCATGCGCCGATTGAGGCTGCCGACCTCCTGGCTCAGCTCGATCAGCTGAGCTCTCTCGGCCGCGAGCAGCGCACCCTCGGACCCGAGCCGCTCGACAAGGCTGCCCACGGTCGCCGCGGAGGGCGCCACGCCGAGCTCGCCGGCCAGGGCGACCACGGCTCGCTCCCGGCGCGCCGTGCGCTGGGCGTTGCGCTTGAGCTCCACCTCCAGCTCCTCCGTCGCCGCCTTGAAGGCCTCGCTCGCGGGCCTGCGGATCGACTCCTCCTGGATGCGGAGCAGGTCGAGGATCTGGCGGTGCGACGCGTTCTCCTCGCGGATCGCGATCACGAGGCGGTTCACCAGGTTGGACTGACCGGGGCTGCTCACGGGTTCACCTCACCGCGCGTACCCTCGCTCTCGAGCCTCGCCGCTTCCGCGGCCGCGGCGGCCTGCTGGCGGATGATGCTCTCCTTCACCTGCTCGCCGATGCCGAGGTTGCCCTGCTCGGCGATGGAGGCACCGAGCTGCTCGTCGAACCAACCGTTGAAGGTGTCGGCACCCTTACCGGTGCCGAAGAAGCCCTCACCGAGTCCCTTGCGCATCTCCGTCACGAGCAGCGTGGCGAAGAGCGACTCCATCTCCTTCGCCGCCACGTCGGGGGCGTCCGCCCCTCGTTCGATGCGGGAGATCCGGCCCGTCATGAGCCCGTTCCGCGCCGCCTGGGCGCCAGTGTTCTCGGCGTGAAGCTCCATCACATCCTCTTGAGCTCGGCCACGAGGAGCCCGCCGGACACCAGCGACTCCATGATGGCGATCATGTCCCTCGGGGTCGCCCCGAGCACGTTGAGCACCTCCACGACCTCCTCGAGGCTGGTGGCGCCGCCCATCAGGACGAGGGGCGCGTCCCCCTCGACGACGTTGAGGTTGGTCCGGGGGACCTCGGTGGTGACCCCGTTCGAGAAGCCGGCCGGCTGGCTGACCTCGGGGGTCTCGGCGATGGTCACGACGATCGAGCCGTGCTGGATCACGCCCGGGCGCAGGCGGACGTTGCCGCCCATGACGATCACGCCGGTGCGCTCGCTGATGACGACCCTGGCCAGGTTGTCGCTCTCGACCTCGAGCTGCATGGCGCTGTCGAGGTAGGCGACCACGCTCTCCTCGGGGACGCCGTCCATCACCTTGAACCGGACGGACTTGCCGTCCGGCATCACGTTGGCCATGTTCGGGTAGAGACGATTGATCGCCTCGGTGGCCCGCACCGTGTTGCCGAAGGAGCCCTGGCCGTTCTTCGCGTCCAGGTAGATGTACCCGTGCTCGTTGACCACGCTCGCGTCGACCCCGACCTCGACCCGACCGGCGTTGGCCAGGGTGCCCACAGTGACGTGG
>Ga0213859_10001145_pt1 | contig 11918 bp, 7 predicted proteins | sample PICome_2_FD_160133 | JGI IMG/M metagenome (GOLD analysis project Ga0213859, IMG submission 160133) | Coastal seawater microbial communities near Pivers Island, North Carolina, United States - PICO304 | ecosystem: Environmental > Aquatic > Marine > Coastal | place: USA: North Carolina | collected... | reverse complement strand
GAACAGATTCATAAATTTCATCTTTATAGTTGCTAATAATTGCAAGCTCGATACCTCTCCTAGAAGCATCGGCAGCTGCCCAACTTTTTCTTTTTCCAACATTTGGAAAATGCCTGTACGCCCTTAGGCTTGGTCCATCTAAAAGTATATTGTTGACTGTTCTTCTTACAGCATTGGAGTCTCCGTTGTTTACTAAATAAGAGAAGACAGAGCCCGAAGCAAGCTTTACATAAAAAACGTGATCATAACCTAGCTTATTTAACGATGTCCCTAAACATAAAGAACCTTGTATCTCATATGCTTTAGTTAGAGCATCTGTAAAATCATCAAATTTATAATTTTTGTTTTTATAAAAATAGCTATATATTGAACCAAAATTATCTGATGGATGGGCCCACTCTTTTGCCAAAAAAGTGTCGTTGTAATCAAACCATCTAGTTAAAACTGTTAAGTACCATGATATATTTTCGTAGCTTTCATTCACAGATAAATTTTTAAATGGATTTTTAAAATTCAGACTTAAATTATTTTTTGATGCAAATTGAAGAACATTTTCATGATTACTTGCTTCAATTATGCAGCCTATAGTATCTAATATTGCTAGCTTAGAAGAATAGAATTGATTATCATCTTCACCTATATCACTAGAAATGTAATCAGTAATTAATACATCTAAATTGTTAGAATCCAAAAGTTATCTTTCAGAAGGTCCAATATATTTTGCTGCGGGTCTAATCAAAATATCTTGTTCTCTTTGCTCAAAATAATGTGATGCCCAGCCAACTGAACGTCCGGCAACAAAGATGGGGGTAAATAAATCTACTTCAAACCCAAGTTCAGCTAATAGAAGACCGCCATAAAAATCTACATTTGGAAAAAGATTTTTTTCTTCATCCATAATTTCGTCAATTTTTTGGGCAATCTCAAATCTATTTTTAGATTCATCACTTTTGACCAATCTTGATACCCAATTTTTGACAATTGGACTTCTTGGGTCTTGTATTTTATAGACACCGTGACCAAAGCCCATAATTTTTGTTTTTTGTTCTAGTAGTGCTTTGATTCCTATTTCTGCGTCATCAACAGTCTCGAACGAATTAATAAGTTCTACTGCTCTCTCGTTAGCTCCACCGTGAAGTTCTCCTTTTAGTGTTGCTATTCCTGAAACTATAGCGCCGGTTAAATCTGCTCTTGTAGATGCTGTGACCCGTGTTGCAAAGGTTGAAGCATTAAATCCATGTTCAGCATACAAAATCAACATGTCATCTAAAGCTTCTAATTTTTCCTTTGATGTTCCGTTAGGCAAAAGAGAGCTGGCTACTAAGTATTGCTTGTCAAGCTCGTCGCATACTTCTTGGTGGTAAGAAGCAATAATGTAACAGACTATTGCTGTTATTCTTGCTGATAATTCTGTTTTATCCTCATCATCTAAACTTTTTTTTCTAAGTGTTGTTAATTCACCCTTGTATGAGACAATTGTTCTGACAACATCCATGGGATGGAGTTTTTCTTTAATTTCACCAAGTAATTCATTTAATTTTGTGTCTTTGGAAGTTTCTAAATAATATTTTGAGAAACTTTTCTTAAAATTTATATCCTCTATTGAATCTGTGAGAATCAGAGATGCAACTTCTTCGTAAGTTTTGTTTGATGTTAGCTCAGTTGCGTCGTGACCTCTATATCTAAGTGAAGTACCTTCTTTACCAACTGTCGATATTGCTGTTTCTCCTGCAATGACGCCTCTTAAACCAGGTGAATAATCCATCGGTACAATTGTACAGTATTAAAGTTTATAAGGCTAGAAATTTAGCTGTACAAAGTAATAGTTTGTCACTATTGAGGTTATCATTTTCATATGGCACAAATACATAATTTAGAAACTAAAACTAGATATGGATCAAGGTATGTAGCTGGCTTTATAATTCTTATTTCAAGCATTCTACTAGCAGGTTGGTTTGGTTTTTTTATCTTCCTCCCAATCAAATCTAGTATGGCAGTTGTCACTTCACTTGAAGATAGATTTCTTCCAAGAGCCGAAGGTATGGTTTTGAATTTTGTATCTCTGTCAGAGCCTTCAACAATTATAACTTCAGACAATCAAATATTAGATGAGTTGCATGATGGGTTAAATAGAGACCCTATCCCTCTTGACGAAGTTCCGTCATTTGTTATTAATACTTTATTAGCTGCTGAGGATAGTAACTATTACTTACATGAGGGAGTTGATTTTGTTGCAATCTTAAGTGCTGCTCTTGACAATTTACGAGGGGTAACAAGAGGAGGTTCCACAATTACATCACAAGTAGCAAAACAATCTTTTGTTGGTGATGAGATTTCTGTTAGGAGAAAAGTTGCTGAAGCTGTTGTGGCAGCAGAGCTTGAACGAAGATATACGAAAGATCAAATCTTAGAATATTATATAAATTCCATATATTGGGGCTCTGGAGCTTATGGAATACAATCAGCTGCTTATGAATATTTTGGAAAAGACATCAACGACATAACTCTTGACGAGGCGGCAACACTTGTCGTAATAATTCGAAGCCCTGCGTATTACAATCCTAGAAAATATCCCGAAAGGGTCATCGAAAGAAGAAATGATGTTTTGAACATTATGCTAAAGGAAGGTTTTATAGTAGACATTCAAGCAAGATCTGCAAAATTAGCACCTCTCAATGTAATCGAATCAAAAGAGATAGATTCCCAAGCAGAACATGTTGTTGCAGAAGTTAAAAGACAGCTTCTAAATGATCCTCAATTTGCTGTATTGGGGAATACAAAAGAAGAACGAAAGAAAAAGATTTTTGGTTGTCCATCGGATGACACTTCTTGTACTGGTGGTGGTGGCTTAAATGTATTTATAACGTTAAACCTAGAGTTTCAAAAACATGCTAATAAAGTCCTAAATAGTTGGGTTCCTTCTAACAAAGAAGACACAGAATCAGAACCAAAGCCGACTGGAGTTATAACCTTAATTAACAATTACACAGGTGCAATTGAAGTAATGGCTTCAGGTATCCCCTTCGAAGAAGAGCAATATAACCTCGCTACACAAGGTAAACGAAATCCAGGATCTGCATTTAAACCAATAACTTTATTAGCTGCATTAGAGTCTGGCTCCAAGTTATATAGCTACAGAGACTCCAGAAGTCCTGTTGAGATTGATTGTGGGTATCCATGTGCTCCAGATGGTATAGGGACAAAGTGGGTTGTAAGAAATTATGGTACATCAATTACTGCTGATAGATATTTAAGTAAAATTGATGCACAAGATAAAGCAATTGAACTTCAATGTGTTGGTTACCATATTGAAGACTTAAAAAATAAGGATTTTATTCAACAGTTTCCACTAGTTGAAAACGTTGAAGAATTAGAAAATGATCAAGAAAAGCTGTTAGAAATAGGTAAGGCCTTGGGGCAATTTGATGAAAATGGTAATCCTATTCTTTATCAAGAAGACATTGAGGGTCTCGAATTAGAAAATGATCAAATTGTAATTACTCAACCAGAAAAAATTGAAAACCAACAAAATTTAACTCAAATAAACATTGAAGGTGAAACACAATATATCTTTAAACCATGTATTGATAAAAGTGAATACAATAGATCAATAAAATTATTAGATACATCTGGAATGATTTCATTAGAAGAAGCTACAAGAAGATCAATAAATACAGTATTTGCTCAAATGGCATCTGAGCTCGGTGGAGAAAAGCTAGCCTCAACAGCAAACAGGATTGGTATAGATTCTAAAATAGATCCTGTTATTTCACTAACCCTTGGCGCTGGAGCTGTTACCCCGATTGAAATAGCATCAGCATATTCGTCTTTTGCAACTAACGGTCTCTTAGCTCCAACATATCTTATAGAAAGGATTGAAGACTCAAGTGGTCAAGTGTTGTATCAAAATATAGTTTCCCAAAGAGTTTCCATTCCAGATCCGGGTGCGGCTGCGGCTGTAAGAAAAACACTTGAAGTTGCAGCGCAATTTGGTACTGGTACAAGAGCTGTCCTAGATGATAGGCCAATTGCAGGAAAGACTGGTACGCATCAAGGCTTTAGAGAGGCCTGGTTTATAGGATTTATCCCTCAATACACATCGTCAGTCTGGGTAGGTTTTGCAGAAGAACAGCTTCCTCTTACTAATGTAGAAATTAATGGAGAACTCATTAAAAATGTATCTGGTGGAAGGGTTCCTGCCCCTATGTGGAAGGAGTTCATGAGTAAAGTTACAGAGGGTCTTCCTATAATTGAATGGCCTTCCGACCCTAGTGACATTGAAAAATATTATGAAATACCGACTGTAAATATACCAGCACTGGAGGGGCTTAATGTCATTGATGCTGAAGAAATAGCATTTTCAAATTATTTACTTCCAAAAATTACATTAGTTGATTCAGACGAAGTACCAGGTTTAGTATTAACACAAGACATTGAATTTGAAGAGGAAGTACCAGAAGGTACAGAAATTTTATTAGAGGTTTCTGGTAAAAAACTTTCAGCTAATATACCAAATATTCCACCATGTATTTACTCAAGTGATGAGGCTGAGAGCTTGATTAAAGAATTTATGCGTGAAAATAGTATTATTCTATTTTTCAAAAAGAACTTCCAAACATCAGAACTTCAAGGATGTGAAGGAAAAGTTATTGGAACAAATGTACCTCAAGGAGGCGAAGTTTCTACAGGTGATACTCTTATAATTTATATTGACAGTTCGTCTACTGATTCTTCGTAAAACTTTCAAAAAAATTATATAGACCAATAGTGCCAAACCCAGTAGCACTTTTCGATTCTTTACTTCGTGCTGGTCCAGCAATATCTAAATGAATCCATTTAATATCATTTACAAACTCTTCTAACAAAAGTGCAGCGGTAATTGCACCACCAAACCTACCACCTGTATTTTTCATGTCTGCAATTTCAGATTTGATTAGTGATTTATAACTTTCTTCTAAAGGCATATTGTGATATTTTTCGTGAGAATTTTTATTCGCAGATAAATACTTATTTAAAATTTCATGATCATTAGAGAAAACAGCACCAATATCAAGGCCAAGTGCTACATAAGATGCTCCAGTTAAAGTTGCTACATCACAAATTAAATCTGGATTTTGCTCACTAGCATAAGCTAAAGCGTCTGCCATTATAAGTCTTCCCTCAGCATCAGTATTTAAAACTTCTATGGTTTTATTATTCCTCATTGTTAATACATCTCCAGGTCTAATTGCATTTCCGCTTGGCATATTTTCCACCAGAGGTGTGTAAACTTTTAGTCCAATGTCAATTTCTTGGCTTGCAACCAGTGACATAACTCCCCAGGCAGTTGCAGCTCCAGTCATATCAGTTTTCATGGTTTCCATACCACTAGGAGATTTAAGAGATAGACCTCCAGAATCAAATAAAACACCCTTTCCAATAAGTGCAATTTGTATTTTTGCTTTTGGATTAAATTCACCAATTAAAAATTTTGGCTTTCTCTCAGATCCTTGACCTACACCGATTACTCCACCAAAATTATTTTTTTTAAGCCAATCTTCATCATGAACAGTTAGCTTTATTTCTAAATCAGAAATTAATTCTTCAACTTTCTGAATAAAAAATTCTGGAGACTTTGTTTTAGATGGATAATTGACTAGGTCTCTAACCCAAAACACAGATTCAATTTTTCTTTTAATCTCATCTGAATTGTTTTCGCTTGCAATTTCGATATTGATAAAATCTTTTTGTTCACTTTTGAACTCATTAAAGTTGTATTGCGATAGATAAACCCCAAACTCAACATGATACAAATTTAATTTTTTTGAATTTACAAAAGTTAATTTGACATCTTGAGAAAAAGATTTTCCAATCTTTTGTCCAATGTTTAAGTAGTGAGAATTATTTGAACAACCCTCTAAACCAACGAGTAGTGCAGAGTCATAACCTTCAACACACTCACTTGGAAGAAATATTATCTCGTTTAACTTAGATGAAAACCCATTAAGCTGAATTAATTCTTTTACTAGATCAATGTTCTCCAGTTCACCATCTAAAAATAAATCTTCATTTTCAACAAAAAAAACTTTTATATTCATTTACTTGCAGTCCATTCATCTTCATAGTCTCGAGCCAACATCCACAATAAATCTGAAAGTCTATTCAAATATGTTATAACAAAAGAATCTTCGAGCTTATTTAATTCCTTCCATGTTACACATCTTCTTTCTGCTCTTCGTGAAACAACACGACACCAGTCAAATTTAGAGGAAATACTATTATTACCTGGGACTACAAAATATTCGGGTATGCCATTTTTGACAGTTAATTCATCTATTTCTTTTTCTAATTTTTCTACCATAGACTTGGTGACTAAAGTCTCGTCAGAATTAAGTTTTTTTCTATTTGATTTAGATGTTGCTAATTCAGCACCAACAACAAATAATTCTCTTTGAATTTTTAGCACAAGAGCTTTTGTTTCCTCATTTAGACCCTCTTCTTTTCTGACAAGGCCAAGAGCTGCAACCAATTCGTCAACTGATCCATAAGCTTCAGGTGCGATATTGTCCTTAGAAACAGAGGTGCCGAAAAGTAAGCTTGTTTTTCCTTTATCACCTTTTTTTGTGTAAATTTTCATGACTTAAGAATAGTGCTATACAGAAAGTATTAAAGTTCCAGAAGCTCCAAGTGCAACAATTAATGCCAGATAGCTTAAACCGGTACTTGCCATTACACCTGTGTAAGATTTTTCCTGTAGTGATTTCAGCGATCCAAATGATAATAATGCTGATGATAAATAAAGAAAAATCACAACATTTTTGAGAAGATTTTCAGATACACTGCTAAAAAACATGGAACTACTTTCATAAATGTTTATAAATACTAGAAAAGCCAACAAAATAGAGAGTCCTGAAGAAAATTTAGAAATATTTTTCATGCCTATTCTTTCTATCGTTGGATCAACTAAAAACCAATGGCCAATCATCATTGAAGAAAATACCGATGATACTAATAAAATAGGTAAAAGGCTCGATAGTAAATTTTGACCTAATAGGTTAAATGAGGCAAGTAAGAACGAAACCATGCTTATGAAAACAAAATATTTTCTTTCCTCTTTTTCAAAAGAATATAAATAAAATGCTAAAAAAAATAAGCCTAATAAAGAAAAGTTGTCTTGGTTGATAAAACCATTGATTCCAATTATTAATACGAATAATATACTAAATCCTTTTTTCGGACTAGTTGAGTAGACAATATAGATTAAAAAAGGAATACATAATGTTAAAAATACGAAGGTAAATTCACTCAATTGCATATGTTCTTTACAATATTATATGTGTTAAAAACAATTGTAAAAAATAATTTCAGAGCTGCTTTCTCTATTTCAGTTTTGTTTATATTTTTGCTTTCTATATCAAATAATTATTCATTGAATTCATTAATGTCTCTGAATTTTCTTATTTCTTTTTTTATGTATTACTTTTTCTTTATTTTTGGTTTAATTTCACTTAAAAAAAATAAAATTTTAGGTTTTGTTTTATTATCAAGCATATTTTTTTTAGTGCCTAACTTATTCAATAGTTTAGATGGAGTGTTATTTCCAATCACTTATATGCTTTATATAATTTATATAGGGTATGAATTTGGAACAGGATATTTTAAAAAATGGAAAAATAGTGAAGAATTGTAATAATTATCAAATTCTATCTAAAATGAAATAATGAAACAGGGTCTAAAATATTTTTCAAAGATAATTTTTATTACATTTTTATGTTTTACAGCTTTGAATGCCCTTAAAATCTCTGCAAATGCTTTAGAAATAAACCACTCAAAAACATTTAATTGTGCTGAAAATGCAGTTGCTCCACTAGATACTCTTAGAGACATACAAACTTTTTTAAGTTGTAATGGATTCAATCCTGGCCCAATTGATGGTGTACCTGGTAATAGAACTTCTGGTGCTGTTAAAAGTTTTCAAAGCACTGTTGGCTTAAGTGCCGATGGAGTAGTGGGGCCTGCTACTAAACAAGCTATGCGTGGATACAGTTCTGTAAGTTTTACTTTTAAAGGAAGTGGTTGGGGGCATGGTGTAGGTTTAAGTCAGTACGGTGCCAAAGGTCTAACGGAATTAGGTGCTAACTTTTGTCAAAATACTGCTTCCTGTACATCTGAAGAGGTTGTTAAATATTATTTTCAAGGTACATCTGTAAATACTTTATCTAATCTTCAATTATCATCACCAGATATTGCATCAACTAACAATGCGCTTTGGGTTGGTCTTGCTCGTAATGCTAAAAGTATACAACTAACTACTCTCCCTTCATCTAGCCCTCCAACACTTTATATTTGTCAAGATGGCATGACAAATACTGCCGGGGTGCAATCCTTTTTAACTTCACGCGGCTTTGAGCCTGGACCTATAGATGGAGCATTTGGAGAAAAAACTGCAAATGCACTAAGAAGTTATCAGGCTTCAGTGGGTCTTAATCAGTCTGGATCAATTGACGACGCTACATTAGCAAAAATTAAATCTGAAGCGAGTTCAGATGGACTGTGTGAATCATCCTTTGGTAAATTAAAAATTAGTGGTGGTGCAACTATAAATTTAATTTATTCAAATGGTGGTTGTTATTTTACAGGTCACCCATTAATTAATAAACAGCTTTCTGGATGTAACATTTCAATTAGTTGGTCAGAAGGTGGAAGAATCAGGGTCGGCCCAAGAGAACACAAGCACGGGGTTCTTAAGATAAGATCAAAAAATGTTTCCTCAGGATTTCATGTTTCATTAGCAGTCAATATTGAAAAATACCTATATGGGCTTGCCGAGATGCCTTCACATTGGAATGTTAAAGCTCTTGAGTCACAGGCTTTAGTAGGTAGGAGCTATGCAGTATTTCAATATTTAAAGCAAAACCAACCCTCAAAACAAAATGGCATTGATGCTGGATTGTCTGATTCTCGTCAATCATATTGTTGGTGTCATATTGGTTCAACTGCTTCTAGCCAATATTATTATGGTTACCTAAAAGAAATTGCTGGTCCAAATTGGGTACAGGCAGTTAATAATACAGCTGGTAAAGTTATTACTTACGATGGTGGGTACACACAAAGTTCAGTAATTCAAGCGTTTTATTCTTCATCAACTGGTGGTAAAACTAATGATAATGTAGTGGGTTTTGGTTCAGCAACACCATGGCCTTACTTAAAGACTGTCGATGACCCATGGTCGGTTGATAACAGGGTTGGTAATTCTAAAGCAGCATGGTCTTATGACTTTTCTTCTTATCAGTTAGCAAAAAATATACTCTGTGGTGATACGCCGTGTTTTGATTCTGTAACTGATATTTATGTTTCATCTGTTGCTGAGTCTGGTGCAGCATTAGAAGTAACAATGAAAGGTTATAGAAACGGTTACGCAAAATCTGTAACAAAATCTGGAAGAAATATTAAATCTCAACTTGGTTTTACTTCACATTACTTTTCGACATCAAGTCAGTCAGATGTATCTACATTAAGCGTTGGTCCTATAACTGTTAACAATTCAACTCAAGATTCAGACAATGTTACAACATCTACTGGAGATATTGCACAGTATGCTACATCAAGTGCTGGTTTAAATCTCTTATCAAAATCAGGTTTATTAAATCCATGTAATGAGACTTCTTCTGCTTGTCAAGCTAAAACTCTTACTAGAGAAGAGGCTGCTGCTATTGTTGTAATTGCAGCACAATTGCCATTAGATTCTCCAAATGCATATAGCGATGACGATCAAAGCCCTTACCAAAAAGCGATAAATGCTATTCCATATTATGGAATGAATAAGTGTATTGGTGGTCCATTCCAATATCAACCATCTGAATCTGTTTTTAGAGATCAATTTGCATGCTTATTAGTTGTAGCAATCAATGCTGGTGAGACAGGCAATTTAAGCGGTACTGTTGATAAATACTCTGATGATGGTGCAAGTAACTTTACTAATGAAATAAATATTCTCGCTTCAACTAATTCCATCCCAGCTTGTAGCTCACTAACCGACAAATTTTGCCCAACTAGAAGAATTTCTATTGGTGAAGTGTCTTATATCATTAATAATCTAGTAAGTAATTCTTTTATTCCATCATCAGTTTTTACATCAAATATCTTTCAAGAAGGGTGGCAAGCAGCTTATGGTGAAGTGCAAGATGCAGAATCTACAGCTGTTGCAAATCCAAACTCTGGAAATGATGCATGTGTTCCGAAAGATAATTCTGCACTTGTAATTAATTCGACATTAGATATTCAACAATTTTTATCTAATAATGGATTTAATCCAGGACCAATTGATGGCCAAACCGGGCCAAAAACCAAAAATGCAATTAAGGAATTTCAAAGTAAGAATGGATTATTTGCAGATGGTATAGTTGGCAATAAAACAAAAGCAGCCATGCGAGCTTATACAGGATGTGAAAATACAAACGTTTGTAAACCAAGAAACAATACAAATGCAAAACTTGATACGGTTACCGATATCCAAACATATTTAGCTAATAATGGATTTAATCCTGGAATAATAGATGGAAAAATAGGGTCTTACACTAAGGAAGCAATTAAAGCATTCCAAAGAAAAGTAGGATTAATTCCTGACGGTGTGGCTGGAAATAGAACTAAGTCTGAAATGAAAAAGTATACCGGCTGTTAATTCAAGTAGCTATTTATTCTTTTTTCTATTGACTCCACATCTACTTTAAAATATTTACTTAAATCGCTTTGAGGTGCTGAACTTCCAAAAGGTTCTATACTAAATGATTCAGTTATATCTCCAATGTAGTCACCCCAGCCGATTGATTTACCAAGCTCTAATGTAAAAGTGAACTTTGTGCTATTTAATGACAATGCATTTTCAGGAGTAAGCTTATTAAGAATAGGTACGCTAACAATCTTGACGGAGTATTGGTTTAACCTATCTTTTAAATCAAATGCTAAATTTAACTCGGAACCAGAAGCAAAAATTGTAATATCCTTACCATCAGAAACAACGTATCCACCATTTAGAAATTCATCGTAATCTATTGAAAAGTCTAGATATTCTAAATTTTGTCTTGTTAAAGAAAGAGCTTTAGGATTTTTAGTATTTGAAAACAGAAATCTATAAGAGTGTAAAATTTCTATGCTGTTTGAAGGTCTTATGACATCTAAACCAGGAATTAACCTTAACGACATAAGGTGTTCAATAGGTTGATGAGTAGGACCATCCTCTCCTAAATAAATTGAATCATGAGTAAATACATATGAAGAATTTAAATTCATAAGGGAAGCTAGTCTGATGCTTGGTCTCATATAATCTGAAAATACTAAAAAAGTTGATCCGTAAGCAAATAACTTACTGTGAAGATTAATCCCATTTACTATAGCTGCCATGCTGTGTTCCCTAATTCCAAAATCAATATTTTGTCCAGTTCTATTTTCACTTGAGTAAGTTTTGTCACTTACAATCTGCTTAGTAGAAGCTGCAAGATCAGCAGAGCCTCCAAGCACAAATTTATTTTTTGCACCAATTAAATTTAAATAACTTCCGCCTGTTGTCCTGGTCGCACCATCAGATATTTCAAAGTCTTCTGGAATTATTAATTCATTTGTACAAAATTGGTCCCACATGATTTTGAATGATTCATCATTTTTTAATTTTTTATCTAAATTACTTTTCCAATCTTCATATTTTTTTTCATCTTCTAGTCTTTTATCTGCAAAGTATTCATAAACATCATCATCGTGCTCAAAAAGATCTCCATTCCAATTAACTTCATTTAAAAATAATTCCATCTCTTCACCACCAAGCGGTGCACCATGAATGGAGCTTGTGTTTTGTTTGTTTGGTGCGTGTTTACCAATTGTGCTTTTTGCAATAATTAAAGAAGGCATATTGGTTTCTTCTTTTGATAAGTTTATAGCTTCAGTAA
>Ga0213859_10001143_pt1 | contig 11930 bp, 7 predicted proteins | sample PICome_2_FD_160133 | JGI IMG/M metagenome (GOLD analysis project Ga0213859, IMG submission 160133) | Coastal seawater microbial communities near Pivers Island, North Carolina, United States - PICO304 | ecosystem: Environmental > Aquatic > Marine > Coastal | place: USA: North Carolina | collected... | reverse complement strand
GTGTAGGAATTTTATAAATCGAGAAATCATCGATATTTTGACGCTGCTTTACTTTCAAAAGAACAGTTTGCTCATCTATTAGCTCGTATTCCGTAAATAAAATTAAATGCCCTTTACCCAAGAACCATTGGTTAAAAAACCAATTTAAATCTTCACCACTTACCTCTTCAAAAGCCAATCGCAAATGGTGAACTTCAGCTGCCTTAAATTTATTTGTAGTCAAGTAATTATTTAAACCTTTGAAAAAGGCATCATCACCCAAGTAACTTCTCAACATATGCAATATTCGACCTCCCTTATTGTAGGAGTGACCATCAAACATGTCTTCTTTATCAAAATGATCAAACCAAATCAAATCATGATATCCCTGATAAGAGGCAGACTGATAATATCCGTCAGCCTCAAGCTCAGCCTGATAATCGGCTTCATCCATACCATATCGATATTCATCCCATAAATATTGAGAATAATTGGCAAAAGATTCGTTAAGCGGCAGATTAGCCCAAGATTCACAAGTAACCAAATCTCCAAACCAATGATGGAATAACTCGTGTGCAATAGTCGACTGGTCATTTCCATCAAGTAAAGCTTCAGCATCTTTATAAACAAATTCTCCAAATATTACCGCACCGGTATTTTCCATTGCTCCAGAAACATAATCCCTTACGACCACCTGATTGTATTTATCCCATGGATACTCTAGGTCCAATAATTCGGAAAAATATCCAATCATATTTGGTGTCTCTCCGAAAATACCTTTTGCATCCTTTTCATATTCAGGTTCTACGTAATAATTAACCTCAATTTTAGAGCCATCTTTCTTGGTGTAGGAATCTTTGACAATACTGAATTCCCCTACGGCCATCATAAATAAATAAGGTGCATGAGGAAGATCCTGTTTCCAGTAATCTGTTCGGGTGCCGTCTTTGTTCTTTTTTGAAGAAATCAAATCTCCATTTGATAAGGTCACATATTTATCCTCAACTGTAATATAAATTTCTTGTGAGGTTTTTGCATTTGGAGAATCAATAGTAGGAAACCAAACGGAATTGGCTTGGGTTTCACCTTGGGTCCAAATTTGCGGCATCTTGTTTTTTTCTTCACCTTTAGGATTAATGAAATAAAGACCTTTATCCCCAGCAATTGCGGCACTCCCCCCCATTTCAAGTTCGTCCGGTTTAGAAATGTATTCAATTGTTATTGTATACTCCTCTGTATTTTTATATACCCGTCCCAAATTTATGTTCAATTTTAAAGCATCCTCATAAGTATATTCTAGATCATTACCTTTCATTTGCACTTTTAAGATATCCATGCCCCGCGCATCAAGAATTAATTCATCGGATTCATAAAAATGAGGTTTTGCAGTTATGGTAGCTTTTCCATTAAGCTGAGATTCATTCCAATTAAAAGATACCTCTAACTTGGTATGTATTAAATCCGTTAGAATGGTATTTGAAGGATTGTAAATGGGTCTCACCTTTGGCTCTTCAGAGTCCATATCCCAGTCATGTGATCCCGGAAAATCAACAGCGTCATCCATATAAAGATTATCTTCGGATGGAAATCCTTCGGTATTAGAACTCGATTCTTTCGGGGTTGTACATGCTGAAAGCGCTAAAAATATTAATATAAATAGTATCGAAATGTTTTTCATAATTAGGAATATTTTCTACAAAACTGAACAAATAATTTCAAATGAGTTACATACATTGATGAAATTAATGGTTGAATTCTATGGCAACTTATTAGATTTGCAAAAAAATATCTCATGATTTCAATCGATAATTTCAACTTTAATTCAAAAAAAGCATTAGTTCGAGTCGATTTTAATGTTCCTTTAGATAAGGAAACACTGACGATAACTGATGATAAAAGAATTAGAGCAGCACTCCCTACAATTCAAAAAATTCTTTCAGACAATGGGTCTGCAATTCTGATGTCGCATTTAGGAAGACCAAAAAATGGACCTGAAGATAAATTTTCTCTCAAGCATATTATTGATAGAATTGTGGATTTAACAGGGGCAAAAGTGCATTTTGCGAATGACTGTATTGGCATTGAAGCCAGAGAATTATCAGAAAAAATAGCGCCCGGCGAAATTTTACTATTAGAAAATGTCCGTTTTTATCCGGAGGAGACACAAGGAGACGAATCTTTTGCTAAGCAATTAGCTATGTTAGGCGATTGTTATGTGAATGATGCATTTGGGACTGCCCATAGGGCTCATGCCAGCACCTGTCAAATTGCTCAATTTTTTCCAAATAATAGAATGTGTGGATTTCTTATGCAAAAAGAAATTCAAAGTGCGAAAGCGGTAATGGAGGATACAAAACGTCCATTTACAGCTATTGTTGGGGGAGCAAAAGTATCTGATAAAGTACTTATTGTAGAAAATTTAATTCAAAAAGCAGATCATATTATCATTGGTGGAGGAATGGCATATACCTTCAAAAAAGCACTCGGTGGACAAATCGGAAAAAGTCTATGCGAAGATGATCGATTAAATATCTGTCTAGATATACTAAAAAACGCAAAAGAAAAGGGAGTTGAAATTCATCTTCCAAAAGATTCTGTAATTGCCAACGATTTTAACAATAATGCAAATATCAATACGGCAGAAAGCAACAATATTGAGGATAATTGGATGGGATTAGATATTGGACCTGAAGCCTCAAAAGATTTTTCTGAGGTAATCCTAAAATCCAAAACCATTCTTTGGAACGGACCAATGGGTGTTTTTGAAATGTCCTCTTTTGAAACAGGAACAAAATCAATCGCAGAAGCAGTTGCGAAGGCAACATCCGGTGGAGCATACAGTCTTATAGGAGGTGGTGATAGTGCCGCAGCTGCAAAGAAATTTGGTGTAGAAAAAGCTATCAGTCACGTCAGTACAGGAGGAGGGGCTTTGTTAGAATACTTTGAAGGGAAAGAATTACCAGGAATTCTTGCTATTGAGGCATAAAAAAGGGGCCTTTTAGGCCCCAGTGATAATTGTGCATATACTCAATCACCTTTGCACAGTTATCTCTTTATAATATAAAACCTCCCCTTCTGATTTAAATTGAATAAGATAAATCCCATTCATTAAATCATGTAGATGAAGAGATGAGGCCTCTAATACCGGAATAGAAGGCATAAATTGTTCTTTTCCAAGAGTGATTTCTAGATAATCAATTCGGTTATCGTTCCATTTTATTGTGGCATCGCCATCAGATACTATTGAGGTGACAACTCTCACCCCATGTTTTTTCTTTTTTATCGGATCGTCATCCTCTATGTTATTGTTTGCGAAAGAAATTGATGATACAAAAAGAAGACTTAGTGAAAAAAGTATTGTGAAAATTTTATTTGCATTCATGACCTTGTATTTGTTAATTACAAGTCAAAGATGAGACAGATTGGCTCGAAAATCTGAGAATAAAAATGGTTTACAATAAAAATAGAATAGGGTACCTAGACAAGCCTACGTGTAATAAAATGGATAAATACGTGCATTTACGTAATTTGAATTTAGCTTACTTTTTTAGAGAGTTCTAAAAGTCGATTTGAATATCCTGATTCATTATCATACCAGGATACAATTCGAACCATTTTTCCATAAACATTAGATAAAGTACTGTCGTATATAGAACTCGCTGGAGCACCAATAACATCTATTGAAACAATTGGATCTTCATTTATTGCCAATACTCCGTTTAAATCAGAGCTTGAGGCTTCTGCCATTTTTTTACTAATGGCTTCCATTTGCAGTTCTTTATCCAAAATAAGCGTAATCTCAGTCATTGATCCATCTGAAACAGGCACTCTTATTGCTCCTCCAGATATTTTTCCGTTTAATTCAGGAAATATTTTTACAATAGCATTTGCAGCACCTGTTGAAGTAGGGATGATAGAATGAGCGGCTGCACGAGCTCTTCTGAGGTCCTTATGGGGTGAATCATGAAGACGTTGGTCCGATGTATAGCTATGAATTGTTGAGATGTAACACATTTCTATTTCAGCCATTGTGAGCATTACTTTTATCAGTGGAGCCACATTGTTTGTTGTACAACTGGCATTGGAAACAATGCGATCATCTTCAGACAACAGGTGGTCATTAACACCTAAAACCACTGTTTTTACATCTTTATCCTTTGCGGGAGCAGATAAAACTACTTTTTTCGCGCCTCCTTTAAAATGTTGAGAGGCAGACTCCTTGGTAAGAAATAAGCCCGTACACTCAACAACAGTTGAAGCACCAAATTTAGACCATTCAATTAAGCCAGGGTCTCGTTGCTGTGAAAATGACATTTTTTTTCCATTTTCAAAAAGAACCACATTACCTTCAATTTTAAAATCAATTTCAAAACGGCCATGAACACTATCATATTTGAATAAATGCATCAACGTATGCACATCAGAAAGATCATTAACAAGGGCTACATCAACCTCAGGATCAAGAATGGCAAGACGTGTCAAATATCGTCCAATACGTCCGAATCCATTTACTCCAATAATTTTATTTGTACTCATCGCTTAACAAATTTACGTAACGGGAATGACTTAAGAAAACAAAAATAATGAAATAAGTGTATCGATGACACTAAGTCATGATAAATATTAGTTCAAGCCGAGCTTTGAGGCTAACATATCTTGAATCGCATCTTTGTGAAGATAAATATTTATTGTCTTTAGTTTAAAATAAGACTCAGAAACGTATAGATACCCTTTAGGATAGTTAGATGTTCCCCAAGAATTTTTAACTAAGAAAAAATTTCTACCTTTTTTATCCTTGTACAAGCCGACAATATGCATACCGTGGTCATCAGTCGTCTCTTTGTGATCATATCCTTCTTGACGCATTTTTTGCGTTACCTCAACCTCTGAATCTGGTTGGGTAAAATATGAGGATTTTTTATCAGCTCCAGCGTCTGAAAAATGCTCATTATCCTGTCCTTCAACGACTATTTTTTCTTTTTTAAGTGGGACTATTGCCAATCCATTTTTAAAACTAAAACCTTTTTCTGACACATCGGCTCCCCAGGCTACGGTATAACCACTTTTTAAAGCATGTAAAACCGTTTCATACATTTCATCCAAAGAAACATTATAACTTACATCCCACAACCAATTGTCTGGAATTTCCAGCATACATTTGGAATGTAATGGGTGGTTTATAAAAGAAGTAATTGATACATAATCATTCATATCGATTCCTAATGAATTATAGAAGGTTTTGGGTGTATATTTCTCTCCTTTATACTTAAAAGTTTCAGGTAATTCACCTAACTCCTCATCCAAAACCCCATTGTAGGCATCAACCCAGGACTTTTGAATTCCTTTACCCTCAGCTCTTGCATTAACAACAATTTCGTTTAATTTTTTAAACATTTCAGCGTGATTGTAGGTATCCGATTTTTTCTTTAGTCCCGTATACACATTTTGTGGAACAATTCCATAATTTTTAATCACATATGGAATATCATGAAAAGCGCCTCCTTGACCAAAATTGGTATTACCATCCATTCGGATGTATTTTTGAGCCTTTGCCTCATACGCCTTCCGAACTATAAACATTTCAGAAAGCAAAATAGGCTTATCCGTTTTGTTAATGCGCATGATTTCTGATTCCAAAAAAGACAGAGCCGAAAAACTCCAGCATGTCCCTGTCCTTCCCTGACTTTCAACCGGAGAAGCATCATGGCTAACTACCTTTTTAAATTCAAACTTACTTCCTTCAACATTTGTTTTTAACTGCGCATGAGTCAAAGCACAATTTGCACAAATTGCAACGATTAATATTCTGAAATTCATGTTTTTTTATTGTTTTAAAGTCCAACCTTTATAGCCTTTTGAAATAACTGTTGCTATGAGACGATCATACTCCTCCTTTGAGTAGGTAATGCCCATCGATACTCGATACAAATTACCTGACTTGCTAATTGTAGGGGAAAACCCATCCCCCTCAATTTTATTTTTATAGTTAAGGGCATTTTCCTTTACTGCAAAACACCCCACAATATATTGTTTGTCATAAGGCGCTTTTTTTGATGTTGTTGAAGATACCTCACTTGTAGAAATATTTTTTTCTACCATTATAGCTTCATCTGATGAAGCTATAATCTCTTCTATTTTATTAGGTTCCGGATTTTGAAGTGCATTATTTGTTGGAGTTGATGTTTCCTCAACAGTAATAATGTGCTTTGAAGGTTTCGGTTCGTATTTTCCCGCTTCTTTCGTATAAAATGGATTCAAATCATCTACTGAAATCAAACCTGAACTAAAGAAATCAGATTTAAATGGAATCCAAAAACTATAAAAAGCCAAGGGAAGAATACAGGCTACAGCCGCGTATCTCAATATTTTTTTAACCCCAATAGATCTATTTTTGGTTTCTGAAACACTATCAACTTGATCATTATCTGAAACAAGTATGCTTTCCTCTTCAAAAAGCTCTTCTTTGACCTCTTGAGCTGAAACAAAGTCCAATTCCGTTAGCCCATAAGCATCAGCAAGCATATTAAATGTTCGATCTTGCTTGAATACATAATTGCCATTTTCAGAACGCTTCAATGTTCCTATATGTTTAAATGCAAGCTCCTCGCCGTTACTCAGTTTTTTATCCAGCGCAGAAACAATATTCGAAATTTTTGTTTTTACAGCATCGTAATCTTCTCCTTCAGATTGAACAAAAGACGAAATAAGTAATCCGTCATCTGCGGTGAGAAATCGATTGAATAGTAGATGCTTAGAAGGAGGTGATATGAATCCTTTTTCATAGTCGATTTGACTGGAAACCCTTTTTGCAATAAAACCACCAAATTCGGGAATGATCACACAATTGTGATGAACCAATAGGTCAAACAGTACTTTATCAAAATTCGTCATACTCAAAGTTAAAAAGAAAATCCAATCATTAATCTGATTTCTTCAATAGTCTTAAAACCTTTTCAACATCATCTGGCACATCAATGTTTGGTGTCTCAATATGGGTTTCCACCACTTTTATTTTTTCTCCATGAAACATCCATCTCAATTGTTCCAAAGATTCTGCCCTCTCTAATTCACAAGAAGTCATTGATGAAATTCTATGCAATGCCGTTTTTCTAAACGCATAAAGTCCAATATGTTTCAAATATGAATATTGATTACCCAATTTTGAATTGTTGGGAACGATACTCCTACTGAAAAATAAGGCATACTCGGAAGAATCCAATACTACTTTGACTCGATTTAGATTAGAAAGATCTTGAGTAGAAATATTTTTAGAGGCCAATGTAGCAATCTGAACAGAACTATCTTCAAATGAATCAATTAATTGTTCAATTTGTCTTGCCTGAACCAAAGGCTCATCTCCCTGTATGTTGATGAGTATGTCAAAGTCTTCGTAGTTATTTGCTATTTCAATGCATCGCTCCGTTCCTGAATTGTGATCCATTGATGTCATCACTACATTCCCGCCAAAAGACTCCACCTCCTCAACTATTCTTTGGTCATCAGTTGCGACAATCACTTTATGAATTTTTTTAGAACAAGCAACCCCTTCGTACACTCTTCTAATCATTGATTTTCCATCCAAATCAATGAGGGGTTTCCCTGGGAATCTACTTGAATCGTATCTTGATGGTATAACACCAATAACTTTCATTAAAATTTCATTTGAACTTGAAGTGAAAAATTTCGAGGAGGCTGAATATCTCCTGGACGACTTGTATATTCAGAGTTAAAAAGGTTATTAACATTAAATCCTAAACGATAATTGTCATTTAGCTTATATCCCAGACGAAAGTCAACAACTAAATTTCCTTTATTATATCTCTCTCTGTACTCTTTTAATCCTGGTAAGATATATGTTGTTCCACCTATAGGTTCTTCAAATACCTTATCTATGTTACGCATAAAACCTCCATACCTAACTGAAAAACCTGAGCTATATTGCTTATAGTTAACTTCGACGTCAACTTTAGCCAAATGTTTATATCTGTATTTTAAAATATTCTCTGTTGTATCCGACCAAGTATTTCTATAGTCGGCGTCGTTGTTCAAACTAATTGGATTCATGTATGTATATCCTATCAAGGAAACAATTTCTACATCACCAATACTCCCCATACTGTTAAAAGAAAAATCCAAACCAGTTATTCTTGCAGCTTCAGCATTTTGCGCTCTGAATCCAATCATTTCAAATATGCTAAACCCCTGATTTTCTAAATCTAAATACTCTTCCAAACCTTCAGGTGTGTCCGTATTTAAAAGTGCTCCATTCAATGGATTGTAAATACCAAAAGTGAATTCAATCATATTTTGATACTCATTAATAAAAGCTGCTACATCAAACATACCCTTCCAATCTCCAATTCGAACACCTTGCTTAAATCCTAATTCCGCAGCCCAACCAATTTCGGGTTTAAGTTGAGGATTTTGAAAAATATTTAGGGCACCTACACTTGTATTAATATATCTTTCACCTACAGCAGGGTATCGGATTCCTTGTCCGATAGATGCTCTTAAATGGGTATATTCAGCCAACTGATAGTGGAACCCAGACCTCGCAACAGGATAAAACGGTAAAATCGTTGAATCCTTTTTAGAAATCATAAAATCACTGTCTCCTCGCTCACCATCCATTGTGAAATACTCAAGTCTTAAACCTGCCGTAAAATCAAAATCACCCATATGATGCTCAACTTGAGTATAAATTGCCGTATTTAATGAATTGTGATCACCAACCAGTTCTGAACGAACCACATTTGTGATATTCGAAATTCCTGAAGTCAAAGTAAAACCATTGGCATATTCTTTTTGAAATTGATAATCTGAATAATAAATTGTCGCAGCACTACTCTGCCCTTCACTTCCTGAAATGCCATTTTTGACATAATAAATTCGATTTTTAAAAGAATGACGATTGTTGTACTTATCAATCATCTTAATATACGGATCAAGGAAAAGGCGATGACCTAAATTATAAGTTAAAGTAGACGCAGCATTACTTGTATCAACTCCTCCTTGAGGGGTATATCCCAATGAATCACTCTCCCAAATGATAAAATTACCCGTTTTTTGAACTTGGTAATTGTATCCAATTCCAGCTTTGACCTTTTTCCATTTCTGAGGGCGAAAATATAAGGATCCACTTACTCTTCCTCTATATTCAGTTTCTCCTGCTTTGTATCCTCCATCATGAAAAAATGTTGACGAAATCGTATATCCCATATTTTTAAACATGTGCCCTCTGTATACCTCAACCTGTTGGGTCATTGGGTTCGTATCCCACCATTTTAAAGATGCCCTTTTGGGATTATCATAAATCCCGTATTGCAATTTGACTTTGGTTTCAGGTGTCGTACCAGGTTCTTTTTCTGTTAGGGCAATAATCCCATTTAAGGCTCCACTACCGTGTAAAACTGAAGATGCTCCTTTCATGACTTCAATTTGAGATGCCTGCTCCATAGGAATGGCATTCCATTGTGTATCGCCCGCATAACCAGATAAAAGTGGCATTCCATTCCATAAAAGAAGTACACGGCTACCTGCTCCATAGGAAAACCCACTTCCTCCTCGAATACTCACCTGTCCGTCAAATGTAGAAACTCCTGGAGTTTGTTCAATAGCCTGGTCTAGACTTGTAATTCCCTTGTTGTCAATTAATTCTGGCCGAATAATCTCCATTGAGACTGGCACTTCTTCAATGGCCTGTTTTCTTCGCCCCGCAGAAACCACAACTGTTTGAAGATCTGTAACAGGCTCACTAAGCTTAATGTTAAATCTGCCACTTGACTCTATTGTAGTTGTATCATTCACGTATTGAAGCATTTTAACTACAAGAACAACAGGAAACTCCTTACAATCTAAGTTATAATCACCATCAAAGTTTGAAATGGCTCTTTGGCCATCAGAGGCATAAATTTTTGCACCAATAATGGGTTCTCCCGTAGAGGCATCAACTACCTTTCCTTGAATTTGTGAATTCGAATTAAAGGCTATTGAAAAAAGTAAAAAACACAGTAAAAGTCTTTTCATATTGTCGGTTTAGATAAAATAAAAATAAACTTTTATTCCAAACAAGAATGATTTATTATAAATTGAACTGAAGCTGAACAATAAAACTACGCGGAGGTTGAACATCACCCGGTCTTGAGACATATTCAGTATTCAAAAAATTGTTTGCAATCAAATTTAGCTTTATCGCATCACTAAATTGATATCCCATTCTGGCATCCATTACGAAGGCGCCTTTATTATACATCTCTCTATACTGACTCAACCCTGGTAATATATATATTTCAGATTCTGAGGGATCTACATCCTCTTCAAAAACAGCATCAATATTCTTCATAAAACTATTATATCTGCAACTAAAACCGACAAAGAATTTTTTGTAAGTTGCCTGAACATCCACCTTAGCAAGATGTTTGAAACGGTATTTCAATAAGTTTACACTGGTATCAGAGAAGGTCATTCTATATACAGAATCTTCATTTAAGCTAATGGGGTTCATGTAAGTATATCCTAACAATGAGGTTAATTCAACCTCTCCTATCTTTCCCATGCTATTGAAAGAAAACTCTAAACCAGTAATCCTTGCACGCTCAGCATTTTGTGCCTGAAAACCGACCCAATTTAAAATATAATCAAGCTGGGTTGGATCTGAGGCTTGTAACACAATAGAATCTGGATTGTAAATTCCAAAAGTAAACTCTACCATATTGCTGTATTGATTAATAAATCCCGAAACATCAAAATATCCTTTCCAATCTCCAAGTTTTAAAATTTGTTTGTATCCAAGTTCAGCAGCCCAACCTTTTTCTGGCCTGAGATTTGGGTTTTTGAATATAATCAAGCCTCCTACTGAGGTAGAAACAAAACGCTCGGCTACTGATGGGAAACGGATACCCTGCCCCAATGAAGCGCGAAGGTGCGAAGCCGGATTGAGCTCATAATGCCAGCCCGCTCTAAAAACAGGATAAATGGGTATTTTTAAAGAGTCAAGCACTTCATCTCGGTCCAAATATTTGAAGTATATATTTGAATCAAAGTCAAGCGTATCGATTTTGTAACACTCCAGGCGCATACCTGCAGAAAAATCCATTTTTTTGAATTTACTTTCGAATTGCGCATACGCTGCAGCATTTTCGGAAAGATGATCGCCAAATACCCAGCTATCTACGCGATTTACCGTATTGGAAAATCCTGCAGTTAATGTATTACCGACCCCCATGTTCCTCTGGAACTGATAATCAAAATAATACATCTCAGCTAAAGAATTTGCATATAAATTTTCCGTGTTCCCAGTTGTCACTAAATAATATCGTGACTTGAAATAGTGCTTATTATTATACTTATCATATAGCTTAACATATGGATCAACACTTAGTCTGATGGATTTTTGTCTATCAATGGTGTTGTCTTGTGGCTCGTAACCCATCGAGTCATTCTTCCACAATACAAAAACACCAACATCTTGATATTGTGCATTGTAACTTAAACCAGCTTTTAGTTTCTTATTTTTTTCAGGTTTAAAATAAAAAGTGCCATTCAGCCGATACCTTTCTTCACTTTCTTCCTTCCTGAATCCTGAATCCAAGTAGGCATTCGCTCCAATTGTAAAGCCAAAGTTTTTAGATGACTTTCCGTAATATAAATCAGCCAAATGAAAGGTAGGGTTTTTATCCCACCACCTCATTGAAGACCTCCTAGGGTTATCATATATTCCAGACTGTATCTTTGCCTTCAACTCACCTTTAGGATTAGGTTCTTTTTCTGTTAAGGCAATTACTCCGTTTAGGGCTCCGCTACCGTAAAGAACAGAAGAAGCTCCTTTCATAATCTCAATCTGAGAAGCCTGCTCCATCGGGATGGCATTCCATTTGGCATCACCAATGTCAGGAGACATCATGGGAATTCCATTCCACAACAATAATACACGACTACCTGCACCATAAGCA
>Ga0213859_10001142_pt1 | contig 11933 bp, 10 predicted proteins | sample PICome_2_FD_160133 | JGI IMG/M metagenome (GOLD analysis project Ga0213859, IMG submission 160133) | Coastal seawater microbial communities near Pivers Island, North Carolina, United States - PICO304 | ecosystem: Environmental > Aquatic > Marine > Coastal | place: USA: North Carolina... | reverse complement strand
TTTAATATTTGGAAAAAGGATAAGTTCAGTATCACTTTCGGCAATTGCCCGGATTTCACTTCTTTTACTAGTCAAACAACAATTCATTGAAACTGAACATGAATCTCCTGGTCGAAGATAATAAAGCAATAACTCACTTCCGTTATTATCTTCTTTCATGATTTTTATTGTTCCAGTAATAACAATAGGAATATATTTAATGTTTTCACCAAGATCAATGATGATGTCACCTGTTTCAAAGGTTTTTTTAATTCCGATTGAATTAATTTCGTCAACTAATTCATCTTCAAAATAATTTAAAACATCACTTTTCATTCTTATTCTTTAAAAGCTGCCTAATTTTAAAAACTTGAATACACATCACAACAATATTCAAAAACATTATAGAAAATGATCCAGCTATAATTCCGTAAATAAGCCACAATGTAGCTCCCACCAAATTAACTGATCTAAGCTTCAGCATATCATTTATTAAAAAAGAGCCAATAACTACGAACGTAGCAACCCAACCAACAATTTCTAGGTAATTCATTTTTGAATATTTATATTGTCTAAGTTATGACAATGAGTTCTAATAAAATAATTGTTCAAAATATGGTTTGTCCAAGATGTTCAGAATCAGTTGAAAGCACTTTAAATAAGCTAAAAATTAATTTTGATTCTGTTAGTATTGGAGAAATTAAATTGTTAGAAAAAATAAATCCCAATTTACTTATTGAATTAGAACAAAATCTAAATGAAAAAGGTTTTTCAATATTGAAAGATGAAAAACTAATAATTGTAGAAAAAGTAAAAAATTTAATTCATGTAAAGGTTGCAAATATGACCTTTAGCAGTGAAAAATTTTCAGTTGAAATTTCTAAAAAATTAAGTTATAACTACAGTTATGTTAGCCGTGTTTTTTCTGCTAACACAGGCTTAACTATTGAAAAATATTTACTTAAATGCAAAATTGATAAAGTCAAAGAACTGATCAGGTATCAAAAGTTTAGTATAAAAGAAATAGCTTATTTACTTGATTATAACTCTCTATCTCACCTGTCAAATCATTTCAAAAGAGAAACAGGAATGACACCAAGTCAATTTAAGAAAAACATAAGCATATAAAGTAAAAATTTTACAACTTTTAAATTAAAACTTACAACTTCCGTACAATAAGTTTATCTTTATTTGCAGTGTGAAAAACTTTTTTAGTTTATTGTTATTTCTATTTGTATTTGTAAATCTTTATTCTCAGGATAAGGTTAAAGGTAAAGTTGTCTTTGAAGATTCAGGAATAAGTTATCCAATCGGAGGATCAAGTATATATTGGCAAGGAACACAATCAGGTACAATTTCTAATGATAATGGTGAGTTTGAAATTCAAAAAATTGAATCAACTAATAATTTAGTAATAAGCTATATAGGCTTTAAAACCCAAATTATTCAAATTGAAAATGACAAATTTTACAACGTTGTATTAGTTTATGACAATGAGAACGAATTGGACGATGTAACAGTTACTAAAAGGAGAAATGCTGTTCAGAGAAGCTATATTTTACCTCAAAATGTTGTAAAAATTTCTGAGCAAGAATTACTTAATGCAGCGTGTTGTAATCTTTCTGAAAGTTTTGAAACGAATCCTGCAATTGATGTAAATCATTCGGATGCAATTACTGGAACAAAGCAAATAAATATGCTTGGACTAAAAAGTCCATACATCTTAATTACAGAAGAGAATGTGCCCATGGTTAGAGGAGCATCTCAAACATATGGACTTGGATTTACACCAGGCCCATGGATTGAAAGCATCCAAGTAACAAAAGGGATGGGAAGTGTAGTTAATGGATTTGAGAGTATTGTTGGCCAAATAAACACAGAACTTAAAAAGCCATTAACCGACATACCTTTACTTTTAAATTTATTTAATAGTAATAATGGTAGAGTCGAATTAAACACTCAAGTAAAATCTGCTGTTAGTGAAAAAATAAGCACTTCTTTTTTTGCTCACTACAATAAAAGAGATCAATCAAATGATAAAAATAGTGACGGCTTCTTAGATAAACCTCTTCAGAGTCAAATCAATTTAATTAATAGATGGCAATATACCAATGCTGTTAAAGGTCTGGTTAGCTTTTTTAATATTAGAGTTTTAGATGATCTAAAAAAAATCGGGCATATTGAATCTCAAGAGGATAAATCTAAATGGGGTGGTAGGATAAAGACAAATAGATTTGATACTTCATTCAAATTAGGCTATGTTAATCCAAATATCCCCTATCAAACAATAGGATTTCAATTAGCATATAATATCCATGATCAAAATTCATACTATGGTAAAAATATTTATGACATAAATCAAAAAAGTTTATTCTCAAATTTTCTTTATAACTCTATCATTACTAATACCAAAAACAAAATTAAAGTTGGAATAAATTATTCATTTGACGCTTATGATGAATTTGTTTACGGAAGTGAGATTAATAGGACTGATAAATCATTTGCTTCATTTATTGAATACAGCTATGATAACATGAATAATTTAAATCTTGTTTTAGGATTAAGATATGATATACATAATAATATGGGCTCTTTCTTTACACCTAGACTTCATTTGAGATATATGCTAAATGATAATCTTTCTATTAAAGGGTCTTATGGTAAGGGAAGAAAAATTTCAAATGTATTTGCAGAGAATCAACAAATATTTTTCACTAATAGAGTTATTCAAAACAAATTTTTTTCAAATTATTTATATGGTGTAAACCCTGAACTAGCTACAAATTATGGTTTTAGCATAGATCAAAAAATTTCATTTTTAGGAGGACAAGGAAACTTAATTTTTGACTATTATTCCACTAGATTTGATAATAAAGTTGTTATTGATTTTGAGAAGTTCGGAGAGTTTAATTTTTATAATTCAATTTTCGGAGAGTCTGTTTCTAATAGCTCACAACTTGAATTTATGTTTTCAAAAAATAATTGGAATCTTACTGCTGCATATAAAATGTATGATGTAAAAAACTTTTATAAAGATGGTCTAAAAGAAAAACCACTTCAGCCAAAAAATATAATTTTCTTTAACTATGGTATTGAATCAAATAGAGTTGGAGAAAAATTTTGGAAATTTAATTTTACATATAACAGGCTTGGTAAACAAAGACTAATGCAGAACATAAGAGATAGAGAAATATATGCTGAACCCCATTATTCAATTAATTCTCAAATAACTAGAGTATTTAGTGATAAGTTCGAAGTTTATCTTGGAGGTGAAAATATTAATAATTTCAAACAGGATAATCCAATCATAATGGCATCAAATCCTTACAGCAAAGACTTTGATGCATCAATTATTCATGGCCCAATTTTTGGTTCAACGTATTATATGGGTCTGAGATTTAAAATATTAAATTAGAGCAATGAAAAAAATATTTATCATTTTACTACTTGTACCATTTTTTAGTTTAAGTCAATCTAAAGGCAAGACTGTAAAAGAAGATTTTTTAGTCAGTGGAAATTGTAATATGTGCAAGAATAGAATTGAAACTGCAACATTAAAATTGAATGGTGTCAAATATGTTAATTGGAATTCAAAAACTAGTAACTTTTCTATAATTTATAACTCAAAAAAAGTTACTATTGATGAAATAAGAAGTAAAATTGCAGAAGTTGGACATGATAATGGGGAATACATATCAACTTTAGAAACTTATGATAAATTACCAGATTGTTGCAGGTATCGACACACCGGCAAGCATTAGTAAAACCAACTAAAAACAATTTATCAACTCCTTTATCCATAAACCTTTTATTTCTTTATACTCTTATGTTACTTTAATAGGTTACATTTGTCGCACATGAATGACTTTTCATCGATGGGATTGCATGAGCCTATCGTTTCCGCAATTAAAAAATTAGGTTTTAATAAACCTACAGAGGTTCAACAAAAAACAATACCATTATTAATTGAAAAACCAAAAGACATTGTATCATTAGCTCAAACAGGAACTGGAAAAACTGCAGCATTTGGCCTGCCAATTCTTCACCATTTAAATATTAATTCTAAAACCACACAAGCATTAATAATTGCTCCTACAAGAGAACTATGTTTGCAGATAACTTCAGAATTAAAGAAATACTCAGTTAATTTAAAATTAAATATAGTTCCAGTGTATGGTGGAAGTAGTATTCAAGAACAATCTAAATCAATAAAGCGAGGGGCAGAGATAATAGTTGCAACACCGGGTAGAATTCTTGATATGCTAAAAAGAAAGTACGTAAATATTTCAAAGATTAAATTTTGTGTTTTAGACGAGGCTGATGAAATGCTTAATATGGGTTTTTATAAAGACATTAAGCAAATTTTAAGTAATACTCCAGATTCAAAAAAAACTTGGCTTTTCTCTGCAACAATGCCAAATGAAGTTTCGAAAATAGCTGAAAAATTCATGAAAAATCCATACAGAATAACTGTTGGTGAGAAAAATTCAACTTCCACAAATGTAAAGCATAAAAGCTTTTTTGTTAACAGCAGGAACAGGTATAATGTATTGAAATTATTAATTGATTCCTCTCCTGAAATATATGCTATTATCTTTTGTAGAACTAGAAGGGAAACTCAAAAAATATGTGAAAATTTAGTTGAAGACGGTTACAGCTCAGGAGCATTGCATGGCGATTTAAGTCAAAACCAGAGAGATTTAGTTATGAAATCTTTTCGAACTAAACAGATTAAGATTTTAGTTGCGACTGATGTAGCTTCACGTGGGATAGATGTTGAAAATATTACTCACATCATTCACTATAAAATTCCAGATGAGGTTGAAATCTACAATCACAGAAGTGGAAGAACTGGTAGAGCATCAAATACTGGATTATCAATAGCATTTATCTCTAGTTCTGATAAACAAAAAATAAAAAGAATAGAAAATAGACTTAAAATCAAAATTGAAAACAGCCAACTTCCAGATTCAAAAACAATAATTAATAGTCAAATAAATAATTACTTGAAAAAAATAAAAGAGGCTAAAATCAATTCTGAATTAGAAACATATTTTTCTTCATCAGAAAATATATTAGATGAATTTTCTAAAAGTGAATTATTACTAAAAATCCTATCTCTTAAGTTTGATAAGAAAATTGTATCACCTGAGCTTAATGATGAAAAGAATTCCAAAAAAAATAATAAAAAAGATATCCGATATAAAATTAATTTAGGCATTAAGGATTATTATAATTGGCAAAATTTAAAAGATTTTTTAACTGAAATTTATTCACTTCATCCGGGAGATATTTATAATGTTGATGTACAGCAATCAAAATCCTTTTTTAACTCAAAACCTGTTCATAAAAAATTAATTATTGAAGGAATTAAAAACCTTGATTTTAATGGAAGGAAAATTAGTGTAACTGTTACAAACAAAAGAGGACAAAAAGATGAATCATCCTTTTCTCACAGAGATCAAAAAAAGAAAAGAAAATCTAGAAAAAAATACTACTAGTCTAAACTAAAATTTTCTGGAGGATTTAGATCTAGTAGGTGTTTCACAAAGTAATCCCATTTCCTTCTGGTGAAATAATTATTTTGATCACCAAACCCATGTCTTTTATTCGGGAATATAATTAGATCAAAATCTTTATTGGCTTTTATTAATTCATCAACTACTAATAGTGTATTGTATGGAGGAACATTGTTATCCATATTTCCGTGGGCTAAGAGTAGTTTTCCTTTTAAATTACCAGCCAATAATTGATTAGCTTGATTATCATAATTTGTTTTATTGAAATTAAAATCATTCGATCTCTCATCATCTTCAACTGTAACATTTTCTAATAACCCTTGCCACTTTTCACCCCAGTCAGCTTCATAATTTCTATTGTCATGATTGCCAGCACTTGAAACTGCAACATCATAAAAATCAGGATACTCTAAAATAGCTCTAGTAGAAGCAAAACCTCCACCAGAATGGCCCCAAATTCCAACCTTCTCAATGTTCATTCCTGTATATTGTTTAGCTAGATCTTGAATCGCCTTAATATTATCTGGAATACCATTATCACCCATATTTCCGTAGTATGCATCATGAAACGACTTAGATCTTCCAGGTGTTCCCATTGCATCAACAGCTACAACAACAAAACCTAATTCAGCCATAGCCTGAAAATCTCTTCTAGCAACTGAAAAACCATAATTTCTAACGCTTCCAGCTTGCGGGCCAGGATATATATAATTCAAAACTGGATATTTGCCGTTGTCAGAATAAAAACTAGGCAAATACATTAATCCATAGATATCAGTTTCTCCATCTCTTGCTTTTACATTGAATTCAACTGGTTCTTGCCAATTATTTTCTTTAAGCTCAGCTATATCACTTTCAGCAAGAGTTTTTAATGTATTTCCTTCACTATCTTTTAGTAAAGTAATTGGAGAATTAGTTGTAGTTGAATAAGTAGTTGTAAAGAAATCCCAATTTGGTGATGGGTTTATTGAATGAGTTCCTTTTTCAGGTGTTAGAAGTTTTAGATCAGATCCATCAAAATTCACTTTGTAGAGATAAACGTGATATGGATTTCCTTCCTCTCTACCTCCTCCAGTGAAATAAATTTCTCTTTTGTTTTTGTCAACATGCAAAACATCTCTAACCAGCCACTGACCACTTGTAATCTGATTAATCAGTTTTCCTGTTCTTAAATCATGAAGATACAAATGCCCCCAGTCGTCTTTTTCAGAATACCATAGAAATTCATTGGTATCAAAAAATACTCTCCAATTCTCTCCGCTTACACCAGATTCATAATATGTCTTAGTAACTTCTTTATATATTGGTGTAACTCTTCCAGTTCTTACATCAGCAACATGAAGATGAGCTTCTTTATGATCTCGTGTTGAAGAAATAAATGCCAGTTTTCTTCCATTTTCTGAAAAATTAGCATCTAGTAATGTTCCATCCCAGTCAGCAATATGATCAGTTGTTGTAGATCTTTGAAAATCTCTTTTAAAATTAAGTGGAGTTATTTTTTTAGTTTTTATATCAATAAAAATTCTTTCAATTTCAAAAATTTTATCATCACCTGGTAGAGTATACTTCCACTTCTCAAGCGTTGGATGTCCGACGTTAGTTGTAGCCAAATACATTTCGCCCAAACCACGTGCATCTTGTCTAAAAGTTGCTATCGTTCTAGAGTCTGGGGACCATTTCAGAACTGGTCGATCATTTTTTATCCACCCAGCGTTATTTGTAGCATAACCATAATCCTCAAAACCATCATACGTTAACTGAACTCTATCACCAGTTTTAGTATTTCTAATCCATAAATTATGATTATTTATATAAGCTCCATAATTTCCATCGGGGGATAAGTATTCATTCCAATTTCCTCTATTTCTTCTACTTTTATTTTCATCAGTTTCATTCACTTCAAGTGTTTCAAGATCAATTTTATAAGTTTTAAAAATAGTATCATTTTTAATTTTATATGTTAAGGAGTTATTCTCCCATAACTGAGATGAAACAGTATTTTTTAAATATTTATTCAAATTTTGGGATAAATGTTTTTTTGCATTTTCATAAACTTCTTTATTCATGTCAACATTATTGTCACAAGAAAACAATATCAATACAATAGAAATCTTTAATAGGAATTTTTTCATTTTATCAATTTAAGAACTTTTTTTATGATTGGAGCATTCATTCCTCCCCTCCAACCTTTACTGTAGTTAGCACTTATACTCAAATTATGCTCTGGACTGTAAACAACTTGGGTACCCCAAAAACCACTGTGTGTATAAAGTTTTATCCCATCAATATTAATTTCCCAAATCCCCAATGAGTAATCCATTTGAGATGGAGTGGAGTATGAGTATTTCTTTAGCATTTCATTAAGTGTTTTAGGCGATTTGAAAACTTTATTATTAAATAATAGATAGAAAAATTTAGAAATATCACTAGCAGTAGAAATCAGTCCACCTCCTCCAAAATAATCCATGGACTTATCAAAATTGTAAGCATCAGTTCCATTTCTAAAATATTGATGGATTCTCTTATCATTTCTATCATCTTCAAACCATGTGTCAGTTATATTTAACTCATTAAAATTTAATAATTCACTTACAGATTTATTAAGATTTTTTCCATTCAATTTCTCTATTATACCTCCTAGTATAACATATCCTGTGTCAGAATATTTCATTTGTTGACCAGGTAAACCAACAGGCTTCCCCCAATCAACACACGCTTTAATCTGAGCTTCTCTTGTCCATTTATAGGAAGGATTTTCAAATAATTTTTTAAAAAAATTGGGATGTGTTGTATGATCGAATAAACCAGACGAATGATTTAATAAATTTCTAACTGTAATAATTTCAGGATTATAGCCTCCATCAATAAGATAGTCATAAACATTTCTTTCAATATGATAAGAGATTGGATCATCGAGTTCTAATTTCTTTTCCTCCCACAATCTTAAAACAGTTGCTGCTACAAAAGTTTTTGTAACACTAGCTATTCTGAACTGTGAGTCATTTTCAAGAAAGTCAGCTACAGCTAAATCATTTATTCCATAGGCATAAGAAAAATTTAGATTATTTTTTTCAGAGAATAAGTTTAAAATTATTCCTGGCTCTGTACCATTAATTTCACTTTCAACTGAATCTTTAATTAAATTTTTGTCAATTTCTTGAGTAAACGAAATTTGAATAAAAAATAATAGAATCAGTTTTCTGAAAATCATAATCTAGTGTTGATTATGCTATTGTAAATTGATCCAAAAGTATAACTTAATCCAACAGAAAAGCTTGTTCTGTAATCTGTTGCTATTTGTCTTTGTTGAAGTAATAAGTCTTCAACTGAGGTGTTTCCAGCAGCTAGACTGTACTGTTCTCTAATTAAATTAACATTTCCTGAAAGTCTTACTGCTAATCCCTCAAATAATCTGATATCTAAATCACTACGCAAAGAAAATCTTTTTTTTGTTCCGTCGTTAAAAAATTGTGTGCCGTTAAGGTAGGAACTTATATTACCCCACTTTTGTCTAAATCTAACATTTAGACTTAGGGTTTGAGATGTAAGGGCTTGCTTTTCGTATCCATAAATTGTTTTTTCAATGTAATTTCTTTTTCCAGTACCAATTCTGTAAGCAAGAGTTATTTCTTTACTTAAAACATCTTCATATGGATAAAAGCTGTATTCGATTGCAGGAGCAATATATCTATGAAAATCAATATTTTCAAAAGTATTTTGATATGCTCCAAAAAAAGCACCAGCTGAAAAATGCTTAGAAATACTTCTTACAACCCTTCCTCTTAAGCTCGTGGTTTTTCTATTACTTAAGTATACATTGTCATCACTGTAGAATTCTCTATTTGTTTCGTTTCTTTCAAGATCAATTCCAATTCTCCAATCTTCGGTAACTTTATCAATTTCAAATTGAATTTCATACCGATTAGTTTTTCTACTTTCTTCTTTATCTGAATTATAAGAACCAGATAATTCGAAAACCCAATTTTTCCATTTATCATCATTTATTTCTAAATCATCAAAGTTTGTATCAATTTTTACATTTAAATCATATTCAGCTTTATCTAAAAAAGGCACTAAAGCTAATTTTAATTTATTAACCATCTTATCTCTTAAAGAGCTTGAAGTATCTGACGAAAATCCATTTACTTTTGTAGTTGAATATATATCTGTAAATTCATTATTACCATCAATTTCTATCTCGTAAGACCTTCCTCCACTAGGATTCCAAATATCTCTTATAAAAATTACAACATCAGCTAAATCTTGATCTCTTACGTAATCTAGAAAGGAAGTTTCTTGCTTAATGAAATTCTCGTCACACCTACTGCAGTCTAAGTAAGCTTTGACTTTGTCTTCTTGAGCAAAATTAACTGATGTGATAGTTAATAATATTAATGTATATATATATTTCATGTTGTTTACTTGGCAATTTTTAGACCAAAAAAAGATTAAAAAGATTAATGAATTATTCTTTTATTGCAACAGCGTCAATTATTTTATATACACCACTCATGATGTCATCATAATTTAATTGAAAAATTCCTGTAACTGTTACTAACTCGTCCATTAGGAATTCATCATGTCCAGGTTTTAAAACTAATTCAATTGCTGTTTCAGGACCACCATAACCACAGAAGAAGCAATCTGCGTAAGGATTTTGTGATAACACATATACACCAGCGTCAGGGGCAAGGGTAAGCATGTACCCGGTAATTTTTACTTCTTTGTTTGCAAGTTCTTCAATCTTTTTTCCAAAAAAAGGTACCTGAAAATAACTATCATATTCTTCATTATACTCAGATTTGTAATGAACATCTCTAAGTTCTAGCCAGTTAGTTTCGATCTGTCCAAAAGTTGATAAACTAAAAAAGAAAATAAATACTGTAATTAATTTATTCATTTGAAAGTGTTTTTGATATATCCATTTTATAAACTTGAATACTTGGAATCAAACAAGCCATAAGTCCAATTAAAATTGAGATAGCTAAAAGCCAGAATTCGTCGTTTAATATTCCGTACGAATTTAATGAATAATTAAAACTAGACTCCATTAAACTAGATATAAATACTAATCCCAATCTACTCAAAATAATTCCAAGTATAAAACCAGAAATTGTTAATACTATAGCTTCATAAACTAACATTGAAGACAATTGCAATCTGGAGCCTCCCAATGTTCTTATCAATGCCATATCATATTTTCTTTCTTTCATTGAATTAAAAAGTGTAATAAAAATACTAATACCAGAAACTACAATTATTAGGTAAGCTAGTAGATTAATTGTTTCAATTCCAAATCCAAATAATTTAAATAATCTAGAAATTTCATAGGAGGGAACTGCTGATTGTAAGTTCGTGTTTTCGTTAATGTATCTGGGGAATTGAATTACATTCATTGGGCTATTAAACTTGATAAGCATAGCAGTGATTTCCTTGTCATCATCGTGGTCATGCTCTTCATCGTGGTCATGCTCTTCATCGTGGTCATGCTCTTCATCGTGGTCATGCTCTTCATCATCGTGAGTGTGATCGCCATGTACACCCCATACACTTTCAGCGGAAGTTAATATTAGTTGGTCAGCTACTGAGTTAGAAAAATTAGTAATTCCAACAACAGTAAATGGAGTATCAGCATGTGATTCACCTGTTTGTCTTAGTCCATGAGATGTTACAAATGTATCTCCGACTTTAAGATTTAATTTTGTTGCAATTTTTTTACCAACTACAACTTCAAACTCATCATCCCAAAAGGAACCGTTTTCTATGGATAAATTATATAGTTCTATAAACTTTTCATTAGTTCCAACTATCCTAAAACCTTCATAATTATCTCCATATAGTAATGGGACACTATTACCAACCATAGGATTTTTTTCTATACTTCTAGCCTCTTTTAGTGAAATATTTCCGGTGGGTGAATCAACATGATAGACACTTGACAGAATAAGTTGTAAAGGGCTTCCTTTTGCACCAACAACCATATCAATACCTTTTAAGTTATTGTTCATCTGATCTTGAACAACTGAATTGATTAATACTAGCAAAGAAATCATACTTACTCCAAGGGCAAGTAGTAACAAACTCAAAAGAGAACTAAGAGGTCTGTAAAATAAATTCTTAATACTTAACTTAAATATATTCATAGGTTAAGATTGTTTTTGAAATGCTTTTTTAATCTAGCATCATGAGTAATTACAATTAATTGTGCCTTATGATCTTTTGCTTGTGTTTTTAAAAGCTTAATTACATTATCGCAGTTAAAATCATCTAAGCTTGATGTAGGCTCGTCAGCTAATATTAAACTAGGTGAGTTAATTAAAGCAAGGGCTATACTTGCTCTTTGTTTTTCACCTTCACTAAGCTGATTTGGTTTTTGTTGATACTTATCCTTTATATTAAGACTTTCTAAAATCTTTTTAGCATCTCCACTTGTTT
>Ga0213859_10001141_pt1 | contig 11941 bp, 7 predicted proteins | sample PICome_2_FD_160133 | JGI IMG/M metagenome (GOLD analysis project Ga0213859, IMG submission 160133) | Coastal seawater microbial communities near Pivers Island, North Carolina, United States - PICO304 | ecosystem: Environmental > Aquatic > Marine > Coastal | place: USA: North Carolina | collected... | reverse complement strand
ACGCCTAAATTCAGAGTTTACAGAAAGTTTGCTGAACTGATTTGCTAACTGAAAATCTGCGTTAAATCTTGAAAAATTAATAATTCCAGGATTAGAATGTGTGTAACGTAAATTAAAAACTCCATAATCAGGCTCGTCAACCGTTACGGTAGCATTTTCACCAATATCTCTAGTAATGCTAACATACCTTGCTGTAATAAAATCTCTACCATCAGCTCTAAAGTCATCATCATCTCTAAACGAAAAGGAAATGGATGGTCTTATACTTGTAAAAAATGCATCTTGTGCAAAAGATTGATAACCTGAGGCTATACCGTAAGTGATATCAAATAGATTTTGGTTCTCCAAATTATGAGTGTAATAGACAGAGGCAGATCCTGTTAATGACTTAGATTTCAATGCATATTGTGGCGAAAACCTGTAGTTAAGGCGTTTCCTTAAAATCGTTTTATTATAAATTTTGGTACCAAGGGTTAAACCATCATAAATATTATTGAACTCAACTAAAGGCATGAAAAATATTTGATTATAATCTGGATCTTCTATATCCTTAAATAACCTAAACTGAAATGGCTTATTATTTAAGAAAGACCCATTTACTGCTTTATAATTATCTCTTTGATTAAATTCTGGGACTATATTATCATAATCAAGTACAAACTTTTCCGTATCGTCTTTTGGAACGGAAATTGTTTTTGTACCAACAATATTTTCAATCCAAGTTTGACCAATTACAGAATCATTTTTGAGTTTAAAAAGAGAGATAGGCATAGTATTTCCCCTCTTATTCCTAATAGTAACCTTGATGGAGTCCTCAGTGGTTTCTACGTCTTTTATTTTAAAATCTATTTTTTTTCTTGTACCAACATAATCTTTAAAAAACCAATCAATATCCTTAGTTGTTTCTTTTTTTATAAATGATTCAAAGTCACTTACTGAAACGTTTTGTATTGTATTTGTTTTAAGAAACTGAGTAATACTCTCCCTCAAAACAATATCGTTAGCAAATTCATCTAGATAATTAAAACCAACACCAGCTTTGTATTTATTAGCAATATTGGCATTAAACTTTATAAGTGAATCTTTTGAAGTTGCTAGTGGCTGATCACGGTTTTTTCTAGCAATTTCCATTGAATATAAAAAGTACTGAAAATTAAAGTCTAGATCAGCAGCATGGAAAGCTCTAATACCCCAGATATTGGCAAGTGTACCAATTAATTTCATATCAGGGTAATACTCTTCAACGTATTTGATTAGAAAATATATTTGTAATCCGTCACTAAGCCAATATTCCTTGCGTGGATTTATAAGCAGAATATTATCTAGATACTTTTTTAAAGCTGTTTTTAGCAATTTCAATTCGTATTGAAATTCTTTTGGAAAAGGTCTTAGAAAGTCTGGTAACTGGTTAAGACCATATAACGGATTCTGGTTGTAATCAATTTCAGTAACTAAAAGTTGTTTATGTGGATATTCTCCTAAGTTTTTCGTTAAAAACCGTGTAATTTTATCAGTTAAAACAGCCTTATCCGTTGGAGCAAGTCCTTTTTCATTGATATTAGAAAGTACTATAAAATCATCAGTCTGCACAAAGCTAAATCGCGGAAACCGGTTTATTGACAAATATGTATCAACCCTATCTTTACCACTAAGAAAGGTTATCTGTGATTTTTTATCTTCGGTTAAATCAAGGCGTGTCAAATCTAACTCTGAGGTTACCTTGTAATTCAAGGGGTGGGTAACTTTTAGTTCTAAGTCTGCTTTTGGAACAAATAAATCATTTAAATCCTTGTTACTATAATAATTCCATTTACCATCATAAACAGTAGGCGTTATGTACCAGTATTTAAGATCAAAATTCTTATTTTTAGTAAAGCCGTAATCTGTAAAGGTTGCGTCTGGTAATACAAGATTGTAATTCAGTATTAAATGATAGGAATCACCTGGTTTTAATTCTGAATGTAATGTCACCTTAATTACATCAGGATGATTTATTAAATTGGTAAACTCTAATTTATTATTAGAGATATCCTTTAGAGAAGTAATTGTGGTAAATCCTCTTTGTTCACTTTTTGCTAAGTGAAATTTGGTGCTAAATTCTTCCTCAAACCGTTTTGCAAGTGGTGTAGTTTTTGTTGAGTAGCTATTATTCCAATCATTTAGGTAAATTTCTTTTAAGGCATCGTCTGATTCATTTTTATAAATTATCGTTTGCGAAATAGTAATAGACTTTTTGTCTATATCAACTACAGCATCAACGGTAATTTTGTTCTGAGCAAATAATATTGACCCAAAACAGAATAACAGAATTGCTATGTGAGATTTACCTATCAATGAGAAACAATAATTTTAATCGGTTTGATCTGAAAATTCGGGATAGTTAAAAAGTAAATACCGTTTGCCAAATCTGAACAATTGATTTTTAAGTTAGAACTTAATACTAACTGAATTTTTTTTATCATTTTACCTAAACTATTATAAATGACTATATCTTCGGCAAAAAGTTTCGCTGGTATATTTATGATGTGAATCTCCGAATCTACTATGGTTTTTTCTAGTTTTAATTCTGCTTCTGCAATATTATCATATATACTAAGCAAATTTTCATCTATTTCTAGGTTCATTGTGACAGGTAAATGGTCACTGAAATTATGTAGGGCATCTCTAACTTCAAAAGAAAATTCAGAACCAGGAATTGCACATGCGGAAGAATTTATGGCACTATTATAGCATGCTGATAACCCGTTATTACCATAAACTTGATAAGAGTTCGGTTCGTATGTAATCGTAGCATTAGTCAACATATTCTCCGAGGTTAAAATAAAATCGAACCTATCATCTAAACCACCTGATGCACCACCTAATCCATTTTGGGTTCTCGTAGATTGTGTAAAAACATCAACAAAATTAGGGTTGTTGTTCCAACTTCCAACTCTATCAGCCGGGTCGGCAAGAGTTATATTGTTGGTGTCTTGCAACAATAGCTGAAAGGCTGGTTCTGACCCTGTATATATATTTAAATCTCCTCCTAACAAAATATTTGAGTCTGAAGGCAAAGTACTTAGGTAATCATCTAACTCTACGACCATATTAAAGCGCCTTAATTCATTTTGATCACCACTTGATGCCTTTAAATGACAAACGATAACATAAAATTCTATTGGATTAGTAGTTTGATCAACAGTGTTTACTTTCAATTTATATACATTAAAATCTCTTAAATCCGTTGGTACAATGATCTCGTCCTCTAATATGAATTTAGTGCTATCATAATACAATAGATTTTGTAAATCATTTTGATCGCCTGTGGTATCATCTGAAGTATTAGAAACATAGGTTGCCATTTCATAATTTGTAGAAATTGAAGATCTAGTAATGTTAAGTACATTATTTGCACCAATAATATTGTTTAATTCGCAAACCAAAAATAAATCGGGTTGGTAATCAGAAAGTATAAATTCTAAATCATCTTCTCTGTTAGGCACGGCATCCTCTAACGGATAGTTTAGAAGATTATAAAACATCACCTTAAATGTTTCTTGACCAGAAACATCTATCCAAAACATGCAGGCGAGCAAAAAGCATCCAAATATTTTCTTTTTCATAGCGGTGAAATTAAAAAGGACAATTTTAGAAATTTGGGCTAAGTCTAGATTCTTTGTAAAAATCGTTTAATATTTCTATGACATCATCAGCACGATCAACAACGTGGAAAAGTTCTAAATCCTCTGGGCTAATATTTCCAGCATCTATCAATGTGCTTTTTATCCAATCAACCAACCCGCCCCAAAATTCTGTTCCAACCAGAATAATAGGGAAAGTCTCAATTTTTAAAGTTTGTATCAATGTCATAGCTTCAAAGAGTTCATCTAAAGTTCCAAATCCTCCAGGCATTACAACAAAGCCTTGAGAATATTTTACAAACATTACCTTACGAACAAAGAAGTAATCAAAGTCTAGACTTTTATCATTATCAATGTAGGGATTGTCATGTTGTTCAAAAGGCAACTCAATATTTAATCCTACTGATGTGCCACCAGCAATATACGCACCTTTATTACCTGCCTCCATAATTCCTGGACCACCACCTGTGATAACACCGTAACCATGCTCAACTATTTTACTAGCAACATCTACTGCTAATTTATAGTATTTGTGGTCTGGTTTTGTTCTAGCTGAACCAAAAATAGAAATACAAGGACCTATCTTACTTAGTTTCTCATATCCACCAACGAACTCACCCATAATTTTAAATATGGCCCATGAGTCATTAGTTTTTATTTCATTCCAACTTTTGTGCTTATGCTCTTTTCTCATATAATTATTCTTATTTCCTTTTTGAAAACCTACTAATATAGTTTTTTATTATGGTTATCAATACAGGATCAATTGTAAAATAAACTTAATATTAAGACAGCTCTTTTATTAAGAATTTCGCTGTGTAGCTATTTTCATCTTTAATAAGTTGTTCCGGTGTGCCTTTTGCAACAATTTGTCCACCGCCTTTCCCGCCTTCGTACCCAATGTCAATAATATAATCTACCGTTTTGATCACATCTAAATTGTGTTCAATAATTAAAACGGTATTTCCTTTGTCTACAAGTTTGTTGAGTACTTTCATTAATACTCTAATATCTTCAAAATGAAGCCCAGTTGTGGGTTCATCTAAAATATAAAATGTATTCCCTGTATCTCTTTTGCTTAGTTCTGTCGCAAGTTTAATACGTTGTGCCTCGCCACCTGAAAGGGTTGTGCTTTGTTGGCCTAATGTTATATAACCAAGACCAACATCCTCAATAGTTTTAAGTTTTCTGTAGATTTTAGGAATATGCTCAAAGAAAATAGTAGCTTCTTCAATTGTCATATTTAAAACATCGCTAATAGACTTCCCCTTGTATCGTATTTCTAACGTTTCCCTGTTAAATCTTTTACCTTGGCATGTTTCACATTCTACATATACATCAGGTAAAAAATTCATCTCTATTACTCTCAATCCTCCACCTTGGCATGTTTCGCATCTTCCACCCGCAACATTAAAACTAAATCTACCCGCTTTGTAACCACGAATCATAGCTTCAGGAATTTGAGCAAAAAGCTTTCTGATTTCATCAAAAGTTTTAGTGTATGTTGCAGGATTACTACGCGGTGTGCGACCAATTGGTGATTGGTTTATATCAATAACTTTATCAATATGCTCTAAGCCTTTGATTGATTTATATGGCATAGGCTTTTTTACAGCATTGAAAAAATGTGCATTTAAAATAGGGTAGAGGGTTTCATTTATTAAGGTAGACTTCCCACTTCCAGAAACACCTGTTACACCTATCATTTTCCCTAAAGGAAATTCTACATTAACATCTTTAAGATTATTCCCGGTACACCCTTTAAGACTTATCTTTTTTCCATTTCCCTTTCTGCGTTTTTTTGGAACTTCAATTTCTTTTTCACCATTAAGATATGATGCGGTCAATGTATGATGTTCCAATAGTTCTTTTGGTGTGCCCTCGCTAATAATTTCACCACCATGTTTTCCTGCAAATGGACCAATATCTATGACATGGTCGGCACGTTCAATCATATCCTTGTCATGCTCTACAACAATTACAGAATTGCCCACATCTCGCAGTGAAGCAAGAGAATTGATTAGTTTTTCATTATCTCGTTGATGTAAACCAATACTAGGTTCGTCTAAAATATAAAGTACACCGACCAGTTGAGATCCAATCTGTGTAGCTAGTCTAATACGTTGCGCTTCACCACCTGATAACGATTTAGAACTTCTATTTAATGACAAATAAGTAAGCCCAACATCTAACAAGAATTGAACTCTGTTTTTTATTTCCTTTAAAATTTCAGTGGATATTTTTAGTTGCTTGTCTGAGAGTCTTTCCGAAAGTCCCTCTAACCATTCGCCAAGCTCAATTACATCCATTTTGACTAAGGCGGCAATGCTTTTTCCGTCAACTTTGAAATTAAGGGATTCTTTTCTTAAACGAGAACCTTCGCATACTGGACATTCGATTTTATCCATGTATTCCTTGGCCCAACGCACTAATGAGGTAGAATTTGACTTATGTTGGCTCTCAATAAAATTAGCTACACCTTCAAAATCGATATTATAATTTCTTGAGACACCAAGTAATTTACTTTCTACAGTAAATTTATCCTTACCACCATATAGAATCATCTGTTTTGCCTCATTGGGAATATCTTTCCAGGGGTCATTGAGGGAAAAATCAAATCGTTGGGCAATGGTATCAAACTGTTTGAAAATCCAACTTTTTTTCTGAGGTCCATGAGGTGCTAATGCTCCATTTTTTATTGATAGAGACTCATCTGGCACCAATTTTTTTTCGTTAACTACATATTTCTCTCCTATACCATTACAATTAGGACAAGCACCTTTTGGCGAATTGAAAGAAAAGTTATTTGGTTCAGGGTTTGGATACGAAATTCCTGATGAAGGGCACATTAAATTTCGACTAAAGTATCGCGTTTCATTGGTGTCTTGGTCAATAACCATCAATACATCATCACCGTGATACATGGCAGTATTAATAGATTCCATTAGCCGCTTTTCATTGTCTTGAGAATCATCAATTTTTAAACGATCAATTACTATTTCAATGTCGTGCGTAACATATCGATCTAACTTCATTCCTTTTGCGAGTTCAACAATTTCACCATCGGTACGCACTTTTACAAAGCCTTGTTTTGCAATTTGTTCAAAAAGTTCTCTGTAGTGGCCTTTACGTGATCGAATTACTGGAGAAAGAATATTTATACGCTTGCCACTGTAGGCCTCGATAATTAGGTCCTTGATTTGCTCATCACTGTAGCTAACCATTTTTTCACCAGTCTCAAAGCTAAAGGCATCTGCCGCCCTAGCATATAAAAGCCTTAAAAAATCATAAATTTCAGTAATCGTACCTACAGTTGAACGTGGTGATTTGCTAGTGGTTTTTTGTTCAATTGCGATTACAGGTGAAAGACCATCAATTTTATCTACATCAGGTCGTTCAAGACTTCCTAAAAACTGACGTGCATATGCCGAAAAAGTTTCAATATATCTGCGTTGACCTTCTGCATAAATAGTATCAAATGCTAATGAAGATTTGCCACTCCCTGATAATCCTGTGATGACCACAAGCTTTTCTCTTGGAATGGTTACATCAATGTTTTTTAGATTATGTACACGAGCACCCTTAACCTCAATAGAATCGTTAAATGTTGTCATATAAGTAATAGCCGACTTCAATGTTTTGACAAAGTTGCAAAGGTACAATATTTAGTTGTTAATTTAGTGTGAAGGTTTATTCTTAATAATTAGAATTAAGGCATAAAAAAAAGTGCATTGTTAACAATGCACCTTATAAATTATAGCTATTTTTATTTAAGTTGTTGGCGCTATTTCACCAGCTTCAATAGATTTATTGTAATTGGCTTTTACGCTTTTTAGATATCCAAAAAATTTAGTGCCGTCTTTTCGTTCTAAAACCACATGTATAGTACCATCCTCATTGGCCATTACTTCTTTTACTATGACAGTATCTCCATAAACGCTCTTGTAGTTAGCTACTTTACCTCTTTTTGCAAGTATATTTAGCTTAGGAAATTTTAATCCTTTAAAACAGTACCTTTCACATCATCAATTTCAAGTCCTAGAAACAAGATCTTGTGCAACGTTGGTAGCTTTGCACCACTCTCAGTTATCATCCAATTTTCCCAAGTTGCTTCTATGCCACCAATAGGTAATATATCTACCCACATTTGAAAACTTTTTGGTTTGCCATCCTTATCAAAATGCCATAAGTAACTATCACCAGGTGTTGTGCCACCTTTGGTATATGTTACCAAAAGTGATTTATCACCATCTTCGGATTCAACAATACGTCTCTCTACACCATTATCAAATACTTTATAAGGAGCAACAAGCCAAAAGGAATCGTTGTTGAAAAAAGCTTCTGCTTTTTGGGTATAATCATGTTTTTCTATACCGTTATACTCTTGTTCTGCAACAAAAACTTTTGAATTATCATGATCTCTTAAATCTAATTCGACCTTAAAGTCATCCCAGTAAACTTCGCACCTGTTGTTAGCCTTAAACCATTTATAAAAGTGTCTACCTTTAAAAGTCCATTCTAAATAATCTGTATTTTTATATGCTTCAAAATCTAAAGCAATTAGCATGCTCTTAGCCAATGCATCAGCCTGTTTATCAATTTTTCCAACAGGTAATTCTTCGTTATATTTTAAATAAATAAAACCATAAAACAGGAGTGAAGGAAGGGTGAAAAATATAATTAGTCCACCAATAATTTTTAAGATGCGTTTAGTTCTTGATGCCTTTGTCAAAACAGATAATATTTACAACAAAGATAATTTTTCTTTTGTAGCTTTAGCTAAAACATTAGCTGCTTCTGGATTATTCCTAAACCAAAGTTCTGGCTCAATTAACTCTAATTCCGCTAAAGCAATTTTACCTGAATTGTCATTGAAGATATCTACTCTTGCATATAAAGGCATTTCATCACAAGCATGGACAGCCTCAATGGCAAATTTAATTTCTTTTTCAGAAGGTGAGTAATTATAAATGGTGCCGCCAAAGTCGTCTTGTACTCTAAAATCACCAGCTTTAGCTTTTTTTAGTATAGCATGTGTAAATACTCCGTTGAATACCATCATTGATACTTCACCTTCAGTAACTATTTTATGTTGAAATGGCTGTAGCATCATCGCCTCTTGTGCAATTAAATCCTGAAAGATGGATTCATAATGGTTCAAATTATCAGAATTTAGTTTGTAAGTATGTCTTGCAGCACCAGAAATACATGGTTTTAAAACGGTTGTTTCACAATTCATTTTTGTATGAAGATCTTCTAGATTACAATCGGTACCTTTTTCAATAAATAGTGTTTCAGCAATATGAACACCATTGTTTTTAAGGTCTTTTAAATAATGTTTGTCAATATTCCATCTAACGGTAGCTTCTGAATTCATAAGTGTTGTGACTTTTGAGACGTCATTTAACCAATTGGAAAACTCATCGAAATCATCAAAATAATCCCATGTTGTCCTGAACATTATGGCTTTGGTATTAGACCAATCAAATTCAGGGTCATTCCAAGCTTTTCTGTTGACTTTTAATCCTTCTGATTTTAAAGCTTCACATACCAATGCATCTTCATAAAATACATTATGGTAATATGGGTCTTTACTATCCTTTAAATAGCGACTATCAGTTAAAACAACAACATCGTAATTCATATAAAATGTTTTAAAGCTTCTCTTTCACTCAGTGGTTTTAAATCAGTTCTTTTAACAAAATCAAGAACGGGCTTACTGTTATACTTTGCATATTCCCTTAAAGCCCAGCCTATGGCTTTTTTAATAAAGAATTGGTTGGATGACTTATGTTTAATACATAATTGTGAAAGTAGATGAAAATCTGTTTGCTCCCTGTAACCCAATTGAAATAAAATTGCCGAACGATTTAACCACATTTTGTCACTGTTTGAAAACGACTTAATGGTTTCATCTCGCATTTCAGGTATTTCAAGCAAAAATTGACCAAGTATATGTTTTGCGATAAAATCTACGGTATCCCAATGCGAATTTTTAGTAATTAAAAATTCTATTAAACCAATGTCAGTTTTGTTGTAATTTCTTTTTTTAAACCTTGAATATACATCCATGGCACAATAATGAAATTCTCGTTCTGGCTTATTGTAAAGTGTTTGAGTGATCTCTGAAATATCATTCTTTAATTCGACTTTATTTGAATTAATTATTTCTCTTAGAATAGACTTTCGCAAAGCAGATTTAATACCAAAAAAGACAAACTTATTTTTCATGTAAGCTTTCATTGGTATGGCATTAGCTTCATCTCTATTACTTTCTAAAGAAAAGCTAACTTCTTTTACAAAAGACATATCTAACCTACTAGATTACTTTCAGAATTAATTATCATTTTTGTAACCATCAGGGCGTTTCCATCTTACAGGAGCCTTAGGTTCTGGCTTAAGCTCAAATTCATTACCTCTAAGTAATTTCAAAGCCTCTTCTACAGCACGTTCTAATTGAGGATCGTTTCCTTTAGTTGTTTCTTTAGGATGTTGAATTACTTCAATGTCTGGTGCTACACCTTCGCCTTCAACAGCCCAATTGCCATTAACATCATAAAATCCGCCACGAGGAGCTACCATACGACCTCCATCTATAAATCTTGGTGTATCCCAGGTTCCTACTAATCCTCCCCACGTTCTAGTACCTATTAAAGGACCAAGGTCTTTTATTTTAAACATGTATGGTAGTAAATCACCACCAGATCCTGCACGCTCATTAATAATCATAACTTTTGGTCCCCAAATACCAGCCATTGGTGTGGTCCAAGGTCTGTTGTCATTTGCCTTGCTATTAAAATAGCCAAATAGTTCACGGGCCATTACGTCGATCATATAATCCGCAGCAGAGCCACCACCATTATTGCGCTCATCAATTACTGCACCTTTCTTGTCTTGTTGAGAGAAATAATATCTATTGAACGATGTAAAACCGCCACCACCAGTATTTGGTACATAAACATAAGCTAATTTTCCATTAGATAATTCATCTACTTTTCTACGATTTTTTTCAACCCATTCAATACTGCGTAAACTGCGCTCATTCCTAACAGGTTTAACCAAAACAGTTCTAGGATTATTTCCGTTTGCAGAACTACTTATTGTAATATTAATTTCTCGTTCAGATGTTTGTTCTAAATATTCATAGATGTTGTTGTTACTCGTAAGTTTCTTTCCATTGATAGAAAGAATATAGTCTCCTTCATTTACATTTATTCCGGGTTGTGCTAGAGGTGCTCTTGTGTTAGGGTTCCAACGTTCACCATTATAGATTTTTGCAATCTGATATTTACCATTGTTAATTTTGAAATCACAGCCCAATAATCCAATAGGTACAAAATACAAATCAGGAAAATCACCACCAGAAACATAAGAATGACCCACAGCAACCTCACCACTCATAATATCTACAACATAATTTAAGTCGGTTCTATGACGTACATGATCAATCCAAGGCGAATACCATTTGTAAATATCATCCCATGGTGCACCGTGCACATTGTCTACATAAAGAAAATCGCGCATGTAACGCCAACCTTCCTTAAAAATTTGATGTGCCTCAGCTTTAGGGTCTAATTTAATTTTCAAGTTGGTTTTTAATTTGTCATCAGCAGGCTTTGGTTTACCTTTTGAGCTGGTCAATATCCAACTTCCGTTTTGAGATAGAAGAACAGATTTTCTGTCTTCTGAAGCGACCATTTGTGACACACCTTTAGTGAAATCTGTAGCTTTTTCTTTTTCCACATCATACGAATGTACTTTTAGGCCATTTTCATTTGGTATAGCCTCAGCGATAAATACTTTATGCTTCGGTCCTTTTAACAGAGCTACATAATTTCTTGCAGGCAATTTTAATGCAACAGCTCTATCGAAAATACCCTTATCATCAATAATAATTTCAAGATCTTTGTCTTCTTTCTTGTCCTTTTTAGTGTCATCAGATTTGTCTTCGACCTTAATTTCTTCCATATCATTTTTAGGAAGATTCGGCGCTTTGTCAGATGAATTGAGAACAACTGCATATAAACTTCTGGTCAAGTTAGAACCTGGGTCATAGTTACTCATATCTAACCAACCTGAAGATAAGCCATAGTTTGTGCTGGCAAGTGTATACAGGTATTTGCCAGATTCATCCCAAACAGGGGTTATGGCATCTGCTATTGGATCTGTTAATTGAATAGTTTTTCCGGATTCAATGTTGTAGGCAAAAATTGATTTAAAGTGACTTTCTTGTTGTTTGGTGTACGCAATCCATTTACTGTCAGGTGACCAAACGGGATTCATACTTCTGTTGGGATGAGCGTATCTGTCCGTTGCAA
>Ga0213859_10001137_pt1 | contig 11973 bp, 15 predicted proteins | sample PICome_2_FD_160133 | JGI IMG/M metagenome (GOLD analysis project Ga0213859, IMG submission 160133) | Coastal seawater microbial communities near Pivers Island, North Carolina, United States - PICO304 | ecosystem: Environmental > Aquatic > Marine > Coastal | place: USA: North Carolina... | reverse complement strand
TACGCCACAGTGACATATCAATCCATTGCGGCAATAGAAAGCGTGTGTGTAGGAGTTCCTGCTTTCACCATGCAGAAAACTGCGGCTGATTCTGTGACATCACAAGATTTAAGCCAGATAGAATCGCCTTATTATCCTGCCAAAGAACAAGTTGAAAAATGGCAACACTGGTTGGCCTACTGCCAATATCATATCAGAGAACTTGGATCAGGACAAGCAGTAAAAATTATGGAGAAATACGGATTACTATGACAAGTGTTGTTGGATATATGAAAGTTATTCCACCAGGAAATAAAAAACCACAAAAGCCTTTGATCATAAAAAATTTTATTGAAGGTGTCAACAGATGCGGTGACAAAGGCATTGTGTCTAATTCATGGACATTAATACCTGCTGATGTGGCAGTACTTCAAGGTTTTGTGCATCAACAGCCGCAAAAACACAGACACCTCATGTTGAGAAAAACTGTGTACGAAACACAACAAAAAAGAAACAAACGCACAATGATTGTGGACAGCAGTTTATTTTTGTATGCTGATCCTACACAATCTAAAAATTACTTAAGATATGGATATGATGGAATTTTTCCTAACACAGCAGAATACTGTTGGGACAATCCAGATCCATTGAGATGGGAAACCATCAAAAAAGATTTAGGTATCGATCTTAAACCTTGGAGATTGGGCGGAGGCAAATACATATTGGTGTGCTGTCAAAGAGATGGCGGTTGGAGCATGGGTGGTCTCAAAGTTAATGTTTGGCTTCAACATGTCATACAACAAATTAGAAAATTTACCAAAAGAGAAATTAGAATAAGATTCCACCCAGGAGACAAGATGTCTACACAATGGAAATCCTTAGTTAGACAATGGGTAAACTCTGGTCAAGCAGTGTATCAAAATATTGTGATCAGTGGAGCAAAAAACTTAAGAGACGAATTTGTTCATGCTCAAGCAGTGGTGGGACACAATTCAAGTCCCACAGTGGCTTCCGTGATAGAAGGCATACCCACATTGGTCACCGATCCTGATAGAGCACAAATCAAAGGAGTGAATCTAGAGAAATGGGAAGACATAGACAATCCAAAAGAATTTGATAGAGAATTATGGATTAGAAGAATAGCACAAACTCACTGGACATTGGATGAAGTAAAAGCAGGTTTGGCTTGGAAACATTTAAGGAACTATGTAAAATGATCACAGCATTAACCACATTTCATAAACCTGGATTAGATCTGTATGGACAAAGATTCATCGACAGTTTTGCTCGCAATGTTGACAAAAGAATTAAACTGTTGGTGTATGCTGAAAATTGTGAACCTGTAAATCCGGATCAAGAACAAATCACTATCATAGATGCCAAACAATTGAACCAACTGAATCAATTCAAAGCACGTTGGGGTAACGTGCCCAAAGCAAATGGCAAATGTCCTTTTCCAGAAAAAAGACCAAGAGACTATCACAAAGAATTTAAATGGGACGCTGTGAGATTTGCTAACAAAGTGTATGCAGTATTTGACGCTGTGGAGAGATCAACAACGCCTTGGACTGTGTGGATAGACGCAGATACCTATGTGCATTCTCCAATATCGTTCGAACAATTTCAAACATTGTTGCCCAATGACAAATGGATAACTTTTGTCGGCAGAGGTAAAGGTTCGCAAACTTGGCCCGAGTGTGGATTCTATGGATTGAATACCGATAACGAAACCTGCAGGAAATTTTTGAAAGAATTTGAACGCATGTATGAAGATGCAGACAACGGAATATTTAAATTAGATGAATGGCACGACAGTTTTGTGTTTGGTAAAATATTGAATCAACTCACACCCGTAGACAAAAATTTTTTAGACTATTCATCAAACATCTATAACAAAACAGCAAAAACAGGTGGAGGTGGACATCCTTTAATTAATTCTATTCTAGGAAATTATTTTGATCACATGAAAGGTGACAGAAAAAAACAAGGCAAAAGTCAAAAGAAAGATTTATTAAACAGACGTGAAGAAACATATTGGAATGAAGTTTAGTTTGTTCACAGATAACGGTCCTTTAAACAGTCCTCCTGTATGGGAGGCTGTGAAACATGGACTTAACAAATTAAATCACACGGTTAATGAGAACGATATTAATTGTGACATTCCAGTAATATGGTCATTGCTGTGGCATGGCAGAATGATGAAAAACAAAACAGTGTGGGATAAATTTAGAAGTAAAAATAAAAAAGTTCTTGTAATCGAGGTTGGCGGAATAAAAAGAAATACAACTTGGAAAGTTGGCATCAACGGCGTTAATAGATTGGCAGACTTTGGTCCTAAAAATAATGATGACACAAGAGTAAATCAATTAGGTTTGTCTGTGAGACCTTGGAGAACACAAGGTGACCATCTCCTTTTATGTTTACAACACAACAAAAGTGAGCAGTGGAAAAACATGCCATCATTGGAAAAATATGTGATAGACACTGTTGCTCAACTGCGTCAATACACAAATAGAAAAATTATTGTGAGATCACATCCAAGATGTTTACTGCCAGTAAATCCTCCTTTATCTAATGTTGAATATGAAAACCCTAAGCAGATTGCCAATACCTATGATGATTTTGATTTAAATTTTGAAAATGCTTGGGCTGTGATCAGTCACAGCAGTAATCCAGGCATACACGCTGTGATGAACGGTATACCTGCGTTTGTGAGTGAACAAAGCCTTGCGTTTGACGTTGGTAATAAAGATTTAAGCACAATAGAATCTCCATTAATGCCTGACAGGAAGCAATGGCTCAATGATTACGCCAATACTGAATGGACTGTTGAAGAAATAGCCCAAAGTGTTCCTTTTTCTAGATTGACTTTTTAACCAAAATACATTATAATAATGGAATGCGTCAAATCACTATAGAAGAATGCCTTGAACTTATCACAGGATTATCTGTCACACCAATTAATCCAGCATTCATTTTACTGGATCGTGATAAGCAGATCATTAATGACATAGGCAAGAAGGTTTTTAAAGGCACTGCGTTGACTGATCGACAACATGAAGCAGTAAAAAAGATATTGATCACTAGATACAAATCTCAATTCAAAATGCGAGGCATTGATTTAGAAAACAGCGTTAACAATTTGAGACAACCATTAAGACATCTTGATCGAAGCGAATACATCAGATTAGAAGAAGGCAGTGGATACGTTGAACCATATTGGTCAGGGTATGTGCCTAACAAAGTGATAGTAACACGTTTTCCATTCAATATGACATACACAAAAATTTTATCTGAAGTTAGACATCTATTAAGCGGTAACAACAGTAGATATTATTCGCAAAGATTGAAAGACAAATATATTTTGCCTTACACAGAAAAAATAACACATAAATTAATTGGAAAATTTAAAAATAAAATAAAAGATATAGATCCAGTGTTGATAGATGTTTACAATGAGTGTGAAAAATTGTGTAAAAATTCTAGTGAGTATGTACCTGGAATATACAACTACAAATTAAAACACAGTACTGATACAGTAAATCAATTTTACAAAGAGTATTTTGGAGAGCCTGCAAAGGAAAATTTGTGTTTGTACTACGATAGAAAAGATAAAATGGGTTTAAAACATTTCGATAAAAAGGACCTAGAAGATGCTAAAAAAGATTTCTCATCATTATCGCAACAAATATTGGATCGACAGTATTCAAGAATAAACCTAGATTTGAAAAAATGGACGCTACAACAAATTATAGATACCATTGTGGAATTAAGAAGAATACCTTTATTGGTAGTATTGCCTGGTGGCAAAGAAGAAGACACTTTGAATCAACTTCATGAAACACACAAGATGTTCAAAAACATCGTTACCAATAAAGAAATATCGGTATTGGCAAGATGTAAAAATTCAACATCTTTTGGTAAAGAATTTAATGAGTACATAAAAGAAAAACAATTGAATAATTCACTTGCAGAAACAACAAAAATAGTGTATATTACTAATAAGAAGATTCCAAAGCCTTTGCTAACATCTGGTTGGGAACCCGAAGCAGTGTTAATTTGTGATAATACTAGAAGTTATTCAAAGGTGGATAGATATGTTGGAACAGTTGATTTACAATTGCAGATCAACGGACAAGATAGTTTTTGGAATCAAGTACATTTTGGAGCAGATTCTTTATGAGATGTAAAATTGTTATCAACGATGAGGTCAATGTAAAAATTGAAGGGTTGCCTGTTGACGTCAGAAGAAAAATTGCCAACAAATTAAAGTTTCAAGTTCCTTATGCTAGATATCTTCCTCAATACAAACTAGGAAGATGGGATGGTAAGGTTGGTTTCTTTGGTTTAGGTGGTAATGGTTACGTTAATCATTTGGATAAAATTATAGAGTATCTCAACGAATCAGGAGTTGAAATAGAAGAAGTAGTTGATAACAGAGTAAAATTTGATTTGACATTTGAAAAAATAGATAAAAATTATTTTGGTGATAAAACTTGGCCCAAAGGTCATCAGTGTGAAGGTCAGGCTATCGAATTGAGAGACTATCAAGTAGATGTAATCAATAACTTTATAAAAGAACCGCAAAGTTTACAGGAAGTTGCCACAGGTGCTGGAAAAACAATTATCACAGCGGCATTGAGCAGTCTGTGTGAAAAGTTTGGACGTACACTGGTAATTGTACCCAACAAAGGATTGGTTACACAAACTGAAGAAGATTATATAAATGTGGGTTTAGATGTAGGAGTTTATTTTGGAGATAGGAAAGAATTGAATCGCACACACACAATTTGTACTTGGCAAAGTTTAAATGTGTTGGATAAAAAATCCAAAGCAGGCGAGTCTGTGTTGACTCTAGCAGATTTTTTAGATGGAGTCAAGACAGTTATAATAGACGAAGTACACCAAGCCAAAGCAGAGGTATTGAAAAAATTACTCACACAGCATTTAAAAAACGCTCCGGTACGTTGGGGATTGACTGGAACAGTGCCCAAAGAACAATTTGAATTTCAAAGTATATTGGCTAGTATAGGACCAGTTGTGAATCAAATTTCAGCAAAAGAACTTCAAGACAAAGGAGTGTTGTCTAAATGTCACGTGAACATTGTTCAATTGGTTGATACAACAGCATACACTAACTATCAAGAGGAATTGAAATACTTGGTCACAGATGAAAAAAGAATAGAGTATTTAGGAAAATTGGTTAATAAAATTAAAAGCAGTGGTAACACTTTGGTGTTAATTGACAGATTAACAGCAGGTAAAAAACTATTAGAAATTGTGGATGACAGTGTGTTTATCCAAGGTGAAACAAAACTAGAAGACAGAAAAGAACAATACGATGAGATCAGCAGTAGCGACAATAAGGTTATCATAGCAACTTATGGTGTTGCTTCTGTTGGTATCAATATACCAAGAATATTCAATTTGGTATTGATTGAACCTGGCAAGTCTTTTGTTAGAGTAATACAGTCAATTGGTAGAGGCATACGTAAAGCAAAAGACAAAGACTTTGTACAGATATGGGATTTAACTTCTAGTTGCAAATTTGCGAAAAGACATTTGACACATAGGAAAAAATTTTACAAAGAAGCAAATTATCCTTTTACAATAGAAAAAATAGATTGGACCAAATGAGAATAGCAGGCGCACAAATACCAGTCAGCAGAAGTGTTAATGACAACTGTAAAGAAATACTCACAGCCTGTGAGTGGGCAGTAGAAAACAAGGTGGATTATTTGTTCACTCCAGAAGCATCACTCAGTGGTTATGATACTCCTAGTTTTACAATAAACACTTGTGGTGAAACGGAACAAGCAATGGAAAAAATTGTTGAGTTTGCTTCTGCTCATAAACTTGGATTAATGATTGGTACACTATGGCTGGACGAAAAAGAAAAACTGAATGGTCCGTTCTATGGAACTAAAACAAATCAAATACGTTTTTACAATACCAAAGGAGAATACATTGGCTCAACAAAGAAAACTAAATTAGTAAGTTTCGATCAAGATTGTGAAGCACAAAAAGACGCACCTGTGATAGAAATCACAACACAAAACGAAAAGTTAAAGGTTGGAACTTTGATCTGTAATGATCTTGTGGGCAATTATTATTTTGGCGGTCCTAACTTGGCACGACAATTGAAAGATGTAGGAGTTGACATTATTGTACATACCAGTAATACTCAAAAGGATCAAGGACCATATGTGAAAAAAGTGCATGACGAGTTTCATGATGCTTGTACAAAATTAGTCACATATGCCACAAACATACCAATCATTTCTGTGGATAATCCTTGGCACATACATGGTACGGAATCTAAAGAAGGAACATCATTCACATCTGGCATTTATTTGCCGATACAAACTTTATATCAAGCACCAAAAACAGGCACACATTATTTTTATTATGACACATCTCAAACAAAATATTCTTATCAGGAAGGAAATAAATGAAAATATTAACAGTAGATAACATACCATATGATCTAAACAAGATGCCACAAACAGTATCAGACGATATGGCATTTTCAGTACTAGACAACAGCAATCCAAAAGAGCCAGACTTCTTTTTCTTGCCATTGATATACATTGAATCATTCAGTGCGCCAGCCATTGTGTTGGACATAGGTGGAAAAGAAATTACAATGCCTCTGGATTGGAGCATAGCAGTTGGAGACAAAGAAGACTCAAACACTGTGGAAGTTGTGCCGTTGACCAGCATAGCAGACAGAGGTTTTTCAGCATTCATATTCAATCCTTTGAAAGGATTCAAAGCGGACTTTTTTGAAGTGAACGTGATAAACTTTTACAATGATGTAAAATGGTATTTTCCAAAGATTAAGAACAATCAATTGCTGACTACACCATTGTCAGATTCGGAAAATCCAAACTGTGCTTTCTTTGTAAAAGATATTTCAAGACAGTGCGAAAGTATTGAATATACAACATTGTTGTAATGGTTAAGAAGAAAAAACAAGTTGAAATGATTTACACATCTCCTGATGGTGGTAAGACAGTGTATGGACAGCCCATGAACGGTGGACCTCGTGTACTGATAGAGGAACCAAAATATCCTGACTGGTATCTAACTGAATTAGAAATAAGCGAAATAGTTGATTACGCAAATGAAGGCAATAAGTCTTTACAAATTCAATTAAAGAAGTTAAAATTACTGTATAACTTGGTGAAAGAAGACAGATGGTAAAAAAACAAACAAATAAACTTCCACTGAAAGACATATTAGCGGCAATCGATATGAATGCCAAAAACGTATGGGATGAACTGAGTGATGATGAACGCAAACAGGTATCATTTTATCTACTCAATAGATATGTGAGTGCGATAAAAGGTAAAACAGAAGATAAACAATTACAAATATTCAAAACCAATCAGTATTATAATAAACATTTCTTTACATTGAGCAAACACAAAAAATTATTATGGTACTTGTTGTGTATGACCGCGAATGAAAACAAAAACATAAGATATCATGAATGGATTGGTTACAAATCTAAAGAAAGTGCCGGCACCGCAAAAGCAATGAAGTTTTTAGAAAAACTGTATCCAACAAAGAAACAAGATGAATTAAAACTGTTAGCCAGCATCAACACAACAAAAGAATTGAAACAATTAGCAGAAGACTTAGGCATGAGTAAGGAGCAGATCAAAAAATCATTATGATAGAAAAATTGTACCCATGCAAGTATTGTAATGCTAAATTTGCCAAAGAAAAAACATTATCGGTACATATGTGCGAACAGAAAAGAAGATATCTACAAAAAGATGAACGCAGAGTACAACTGGGATTTCAAACTTTCGTGAGGTTTTATGAACTGTGTCAAAAAGCAACAAAAACAAAAACTTATGAAGAATTTTGTAAATCACCTTACTACACAGCATTTGTAAAATTTGGCAGTTTTATCAGTAATGTAAAACCTTTGTATCCAAACAAGTATATTGACTATGTGGTAACAAGTGGAGTCAAATTGGATCATTGGTGCAGAGAAGAACTGTATCAAAAGTATGCTATCGATTTGATACTGCGAGAAAGAGTAGAAACTGCTATGGAACGTTCAATCAAAACCATGATGGATTGGGCAGATGAAAAAGATGCTCCGTGGAACGACTATTTCAAGTATGCCAGTTTGAACAGAGTGGTTATGGACATTAAGGATGGCAAAGTATCTCCTTGGTTGATACTGAATTGTAAAACAGGCAAAGACATGATGAAAAGATTTAATGATGAACAATTACAAATTGTGTATCCTATCATGGATCCCAGTCATTGGGCACTGCGTTTTAAAAGACTGCCAGCAGATGTTGAAATGGTAAAAGAAGTAACCAAAGAGGCAAAACTATGATAAAAGAAAATAATGTTGTTCCATTGTTTGGCATACCTTTGTGTCAAACACAAATTAAACCGTATGAAGAAAGTGAAAAGTTTATCAAAGAAAAATTAGATTATGAACTGCGTTCACACAAAGTATCTTATATTTCTAAAGACGATTATGTGTTAGATAGAGATAATTTGTTACCACTAAAAACAGAAATTATGACTCAGGTAAGTGAATTCATGCATGGCTATTTGGATGTTCATGAAAAACATAAATTTGTTTTAACAACAAGTTGGTGTAACAAATATGAACAAAATCAATACATACAAGAACATTATCACAGCAACAGTTTAATTTCAGGTGTGCTGTTTTTAACAGATTGTAAGGACACATCAAACATTGTCTTCCATAAAGATAAAAACCATACAAACATTTTTACTGATACTGTAAGGTTAGATCATAAAGAACAATTTGATTACACCAACAAAAGAAGTTATTTGTACCATCAATCCAAAATGGCTGTGTGTCCTAAGAAATGGGATTTGATGTTGTTTCCAAGTTTTTTGAATCACAGTGTAGAAATAAATGCCAGTCCAACAGATGTTAGGTATACATTATCATTCAATGTATGGGTACAAGGAGAAGTTGGTGGAGGACATAGCAAACTTACTTTATGATAGATTTAATAATAGGTTCGGATCACAGAGGTTTAGAATTGAAAAATCAATTAGCAGATTGGATGTGTCCAATAGACGAGGACGAAACTCATTTGTTTAACATCACTGTGTTTCAAGACATAGGCATTCACAAAAATAAAAGAACAGATTACAATGACACAGCAGTGGCTCTAGCAGAAAGAATGGATGTGTTTGACAGAGGCATTTTGATTTGCGGCAGTGGTTTTGGCATGGCAATTCAAGCAAATAGATTTCCAAAAGTGAGAGCAGTGGTGTGTAAAGACAGATATGATGTAGAAAGGGCTAGACAACACAACGATATGAATGTATTATGTATAGGAGCGGACACAACAGATTTTGAAACTGCTCAATATATGATTGAAGATTTTTTAACAATTAAATTTGCTAAAGGTAGACACACAAGACGTGTAAAAAAATTAGGACAATTAAGAAATGTTTGATGTTGATATAGACTTTGCTGATAGAAATGTGTTGCTGGACAAATTGAAACACAGAATAGCAAAATTAGACACAGATAAGAAACACAACACTGGAGTTTACTTCACAGAAATTCCACACGATCCAGACACAAACATGGCAACGATTGATTATGAAACAGCAGAAGAACGTAACTATTTTAAAATAGATTGTTTAAATGTCAGCATATACAAAGATGTGAAGGATGAGGATCATTTGAATCAATTGATGAACAAAACACCTATGTGGGAATTGTTAGAAGCAAAGGAATTCAGTGATCAGGTGTTCCACTTGAACGGACACAGCAACATATTACAGACACTTAAACCAAAAAGTATCGAACAACTAGCGGCAGTATTAGCAATTATCAGACCTTCAAAAAGATATCTACTCAACAAAGATTGGGACAATATAATGAAAGAAGTTTGGGTCAAACCCACAGAAGGATATTTCTTTAAAAAGTCACACGCAACTTCTTATGCTGTGGCAGTTGTAGTTCACATGAATCTTATCTGTGAACAATTACAAAAATAATTATTTGGGTTTTCTCACCAATTGAACTGATTTTCGTTTGCTACGTTTCATAGCAAGATTGGCTAGACTGGTAACTGGTCCTATTTTTACTTTAACATCTTTTGTATTCATCATCATTAAAACATTACGGAATTTCTCTAATTCTTTGCGAAGAAAAATACCAATAGGAATCATTCTATTGGATTCCCACCACCATGTTTTACATAACTCCATAAAATCTTCTCTAGATTTAATGTGTATTTCTTCATAGATGTACATGGATGTAATTGAATTGTCTTGATTGTTTATGACGCCAACATACTCCTGGCCTCCATATTCGACGACTGATATAAATGGAAAGTTCTTTTCTATGTCGTCTAACAGCATTTTATTTCAAATAAATACATTAAAAATTAAAGATTATGCAACTTGTGCCAAAATATTTATTAAATAACAGTGTAACTCTTACCGCAAATCTGGCAGGAGAAATAACGGAGTATAGAGCAGTGTATCAAAGAAATATTAACGTGTCTAGAGGCATAGACAACACCATACAGTTCAATGTGTTGAATGCTGATCAGAAACCAGTATCAATCCTTAACACATACACACCCAAGTTTAAATTGTATGATGAAAATAATCGTCTTATTGTAGAAAGAGACGGTACAATCATCGAAACGTCTACACCCAGCAAGGTTGGGCATTTTACTGTTACAATATCAGAAAGTGATCTTTTAAACATAAAATCACAGTATCTTCACTACACAGTGTACATTCAAAATGATTCGGATAACACAAAGACTATACTGCACAATGGCACAAATTTTGAAAATAAAGGCACAATATTTGTGTCTAATGAAGAATTTCCAGGACCATTAGATTCTTATTCGGTATCAACATTCACAGAAACTAATCCATCAAGCGGAGTATTTGTGTCAGAAACAGTCACAGCAGAACCAACCATAAACGGCAATTCTGCACTACACACTGTGGCATACTATTTGGATGGAGCAGTTGGAGAAGTTGTAGTTCAAGGAACGTTGGACAATCAACCAAATTCAAACACATATTGGTCAGACATAAACACATTTACGTCAACCGATTCTGACACAATCAAATATGTAAACTTCAATGGTGTGTTCAATCATTTAAGATTCAAACACACATTAACTTCTGGTAGTGTTACCAAAATATTAATTCGAAACTAATTGACTTTTTCGATTTTTTAATTTATAATAAAAGCATGAATATTGTGCTTGATACTTTACAAACTTATCTTCCTTCCAAAAGAAAGCAAACACCCAGTGGATGGATGGCATTCAACGCACCCTGTTGCGAACACAACGGCACAACTCCTGACACAAGACAAAGAGGTGGATTAATTGCCAACGCAAACGAAGGTGTAAGTTTCCATTGTTTCAATTGTGGATTCAAAACAAGTTGGAGAACAGGTAGAAACTTATCTTATAAAATGAAAAAATTTATGAGATGGTTAAACATGCCTGATGATGTGATCACAAAACTAGCACTGCAAGTTTTATCAAACAAGTCTGATACTGCTGGATTTAAAAATATTGTAACACTTCCAAAATTTATCACAAAAGAATTGCCACCCAAAGCAAAACCTATACATGAGTGGGCAACATATAAAGAATTAGAACCAAGTGGTGTTGATCAAGATTTGTTTAAAGTTTGTGAATACATTGCTGAAAGAAAACTGACACTAGATGATTACGATTTTTATTGGAGTCCTGATGCAGGGTATAGAGACAGATTAATTATACCTTTTACATATCAGTCAAGGATAGTAGGTTACACAGCAAGAAAAGTTGTAGAAAGCAAAGTAAAATATCTTTCAGAACAACAGCCTGGTTATGTTTTCAACACAGATGCACAAGACGATGACAGAAAATACATTGTGGCTGTGGAAGGTCCTATAGATGCTCTTGCTATTGATGGAGTAGCACTGTTGGGCAGTGAAATCAAAGAGCA
>Ga0213859_10001135_pt1 | contig 11978 bp, 13 predicted proteins | sample PICome_2_FD_160133 | JGI IMG/M metagenome (GOLD analysis project Ga0213859, IMG submission 160133) | Coastal seawater microbial communities near Pivers Island, North Carolina, United States - PICO304 | ecosystem: Environmental > Aquatic > Marine > Coastal | place: USA: North Carolina... | reverse complement strand
TTCAGCGTTCGCAAGAACAACTGAAGGTACTTTCGAAGCACCAACTAACACAAAATTTGTTGGTACATTAAACGGCGCAATGAGAGTATATGTAAACTCATACTTGGTAGATGATTCTCCAGTATTAGTAGGTTACAAAGGTGCTGGTGAAGTAGACGCGGCGGCATTCTATTGCCCATACATCCCATTAATGTCATCAGGCGTTATTGTGGATCCGTCAACTTTTGAACCAGTAGTGAGCTTTATGACAAGATACGGTTATGTAGAGTTAACAAACACTGCATCATCACTTGGTAATTCAGCAGACTACCTATCAAAAATTGCTATTTCAAACGCAACATTTATCTAATTTTAGATATCAATACAGAAACCCCGGATTAATTCCGGGGTTTCCCTTGACTATACACATATTATAAATTGGCCAAATCTGCTAAATAATAGTAACATACATTGGAGCATCGTACGATATGGCAGATCAAACAGTTATTAGATCAAGTGACTTAATTATTACAGGAAATCTACAGGTTTCTGGGTCACAAATCACTACCGATCAAAATGATTTAACAGTTAAAGATCGATTAATTACACTTAATAAAGAAGGTACATTAACTGGAACTGATAAATCAGGAATTGAAATTGAATCAGGTGGAACAATTATTGCTACACTTGGATATACTACTAATGGTAGTGGTGGTTGGGATTTTGGCGGCGCCAATATTATTAATGCTGGTTCTATTAGCACTAGTTTAACAGGATTATCAGATACTCCATCAAATTATACAGGCTCAGCAGGTCAATATCTAAAAGTTAATTCCGGTGAAACAGCAATTGAGTTTGATGCATTGACAACAGATGATGTAACAGAAGGCACAAACTTATACTATACCACAGGTAGATTTGACACAGCATTTTCAGGTAAAACAACAACTGATTTATCAGAAGGTACAAATTTATACTACACAACAGGTAGGTTTAACACAGCATTTTCAGGTAAGACAACAACTGATTTATCAGAAGGTACAAACTTATACTACACAGATGGTAGATTTGACACAAGGTTAGCGGCAAAAACAACAACAGATTTAACAGAAGGATCAAATTTATACTACACAACAGCAAGAGCAAACACAGATATTGATGCAAGATTGGCTACAACATCAATAAACATATTAGACGATGTAGATACATCCGGAGTATCATCAGGTCAAGTGTTAATGTGGAATGGTGCAGACTTTGTACCACAAGGAGCACCGTTGGGTGTAACAGAAAATCAAGTAGCAATTACATCGTCAACAGGTGCTATTTCGGTTGCTAATTCTTCTTTTGATACTTCTTCTAGTACAGCAACAAGAATTGGTAATTCTGTAACATTAACAGTAGAACAAAATGCAACGGTATTAGTTTCATTTAATGCAGGACTTGTAAGTCAAAATACTGGTTCTGATACAGCATTAGCAATACAAAAATCAATAAATGGAGGAACAAGTTTTACTAGTTTAGTAGAATTTGCTAGTAACTCTACAGGTTTTCCTTTAAACTTTACATACTTTGATAATCATGCTACAGCAACATCATCAGTAGAATATAGAGTAGTAGTAAGATCTGGGACACCAACAATAACATATTCAGTATCTAATATTAATTTTTCAGCAACAGAATTTAAAGTAGGAGAATTTGGATCATTAAATGATCTTTCTGACGCTACTATTACTTCGGAATCATCAGGACAAATATTAAAATACAATGGATCACAATGGGTAAATGAAACGCCAACAATTTCAGTTAATTCGGATGTAGCAGTAACTTCACCAAGTACAGGTCAAGTACTAAGATATAATGGTTCACAGTTTGAAAACACAGACCTAACAGCATTTAGTATTGGTGGTTTTGGTGATGTAGATACCACTACTGCTTCTACAGGAAAAATTCTAAGATATGACGGTTCTAGTTGGAACGATTCAGATTTAACACCATTTAGTATTGCTGAATTTGGTGATGTTAACATAGGCACACCATCCAACGGAGCAGTATTAAAATATAACACATCGACTTCACAATGGGAAGCTGGTGTAGACATTGATACAGATACAGGTATTTTAAGTATTGTAGAAGATACATCACCGCAACTTGGCGGAAATTTAGATGTACAAACAAATTCAATTGTTTCAACAGGTGCTAATAATATTGTGTTAGAGCCTCAAGGTACAGGTATTGTACAAATTAATGGCGACCTAACAGTTACAGGCACAGCAACAACGCTTGAAGTAACCAACGTCGAAGTTGAAGATGCTATAATGTTGCTAAACAAACATAGTACACAACCAGCAAACAATACCAATGATGGTGGTATTATGGTACAACGTGGTACTGCTGAAGACAATGCCGCATGGTATTGGGATGAAACAGATGATAGATGGGTAGCGGCAACAACAACAAACACTGCGGCAGATGTTGATCTTAGTGCTACAGCAAACGCAGACATACAGGCGGCCACTGCATACCTAACAGCAACACAGGCACAGTATGCTGACTTGGCAGAAATTTATAAATCAGATGCAGATTATGAACCTGGCACAGTTGTTGTGTTTGGTGGCGAGCATGAAGTTACACATTGTAATAGATTATTAGATCATAGAGTAGCAGGAGTAGTATCAACAGCACCAGCATATCTAATGAATAAAGATGCAGAAGGTATAGCAGTTGCGTTACGTGGTAAAGTTCCTTGTAAAGTAGAAGGTCCTGTTAGAAAAGGTGATCTACTTGTAACTAATGTAACACCAGGTACTGCTACAACACTAACAGATGATAGTCCGGCGCCGGCAGGTTATTGTGTGATTGGTAAATCTTTGGAAGATAACAGTAACACAGGCATTAAGTTGGTTAACATTGTTGTTTAAAGATATCTTTTGTTGATAGAATCTTGAGTCCAAATTAAAAATTCTTTTAGAGTTTTAATCCAACTTTTCATATCAGTTTCAATTTCAACACAATGATAGTAACTCATTGGTAGTACAAAATAAGGATATTCTTTTTTAGCGTCTTTGTATTTTTTTTGCATTTCTATAATACTTTTTAAATCAATATTAATATCTTTTATAATGTTATTGATTTTTTCTTCGTTTTTATATTGTTTAATTAACCACATGTGATAGTCATCGTCTGATTCAGGCATAGCCATAATTTCTTCTAGTTCAAATCTTAAAGCTCTAATTGGATTGATATCTTTTCTATATTTTATAAGAATTGACGGAACTTTATATTTTACGTTGTTTGTTTTGAGATTTTGTAGTAGGTTAAAATAATTATCTTCAAGTACAAATCTAATATCCATAGATTCTTGACTAGTCATTTGTTTAACTGCTTGTTGTATTTTTTGCAGTATTTTGAAAAATCGTTTTTTACTCGAAGTAGAATATTCTGCTAATTCATTATTAATATCTTCTTGTGTTTGTATTTTTGGATAGATAGTTTCAAGTATAAAATCTGTAACTATGTTGTCTCTTTCAAATTGATTGAGAGCATAGGCTATTTTAGCCTGGTTGAAACTGATAATACCTGACACTGTGTTAATCCTGTTGTTTTTAAGTAATTTACTTAATACTATTTACTATCAGTTTGAGCTTTTTAACATTATTTTTATCTAACAGTGTTTTACGAGCTCCTTGATGCAGTGGTTTAGGTAAACGATTAATTTTTGACCAACAGTAATCTTGTGATTCGTGATTTAAATTTGGAGTAAATTCTTCTGGAGTGACAATAACAAAAGTATGATACATAAAATGACCATCTTTGCTTTGATATATGTCTAGTGGATGTATTTTTATAATTTCAGGAACAAAGCCTATTTCTTCTTTTAGTTCTCGTTTAAGAGCACCAATAACTGTTTCTCCACGTTCAACTTTACCTCCCCAAAAACTCCAGGTATTTGAATTGCTGACACTTTTTGATCTTTTATTTAGACAGAATTTTTTTGTGTCTTGAGATAAAAACGTGGCTCCTACAGCGTCATACATATTAATATTTATAGCATGATTGTTGACCAAAGTCAAATTAAAAATTAGTTACCTGATAGGTTTAAAATCCAATATCCCGGCTTGTATTGTCCTTGATATGTGTCAATCCATTCGGTACCATTCCATTGATATTGGAAACCTGTGGTAGTGTTTGTAACATATTCTGTTGTTGAAGTATTTGTACTTGCATCAAACGAAACAATCCATTGAGTACCATTAAATTCAATAATATCATTTGCTGAAGCAACCACATTACCCCAGTTACTAGAGCCGTCAACAATATCGTTGATGATTAAATATCTTTGACCTGCTTGTTGCCCTGCTAGTGTGCCGTCACCTGGTGTGTTTTTTTGTGGATCAATAATTTTTAGCACAGCAGATTGTGTATTAGTAGGTAGTGTTGCTGAATCAACAGTAAAAATTAATTGATTATCATTCACTGGATTGTATGCAATAGTACCAACAATATCTTGTGTTGAGTCTTCAATGTCTGATGCACGTCTTAGTTTTAGTTTAGAAGTTGATGCTTGAAATTCACCATACTGTTCAAAAAATTCTTTCCATGAATATCCTTCGTTAACACCATGTGCATTTAGCAAACTAATAGTATTACCAACAACACTGATTTGTGTGTCTTGTGGTGTAACAACAATTTCTTCTAAGTTACTGAATTGATCAAAAAAGTCCTGCATATTTTTGTCATATTCTAAATCGCTTAGGTTATCATCCATGTGTATTCTATTGATAATTCCGTGAATGATTTATTGTTTTTTAACTTTTGCTGGAGGATTAATCCAAATTGGAACTTGGAAAATAAGTGTAGCAATATCTAATTGTGAGTCAACACCTTGTGGAACTGATCTCGATGACCATTGTATATCAATTAGTTCAACAACTGTAATGTTGGTCCAATCTAGTGGATTCGTGTTTGATTGTATTTCCACAGTTGGATTAAACAGTGTTAATATCTGTTCTAGCAATTGTAATTTTTGTTCTGTATTTGAACACCATACATCAACATTAATGGTTAGATCATATGGCACAGGCATATAACGTTCTACAGTATATGTATTGCCAAGTTCTGCTGTGTATTGATCGTTGATAGCATCATATTTTCTTTCTTGTACTTGTTGTGCTGAAATTAATTTTGGATCGTGTCTACGTTCTCTTGCGACATTTAAGTTAGCAACATGACAAGTCATAAATGGTGCAGAATTTAATGCATTTTCTGTGTTACCACGTAGTACATGTGCAACCATTCTAGACATGTCTGCATAACGCATTGGTACATTTCTGTATGTTTGTGATGCACTACCTCCTGCATTTTTTTGACCACTTTGAATTTGAAAGCCGTTAAAGATACGTACAAACTGTAGTAAATATCTTCTTATTTGTTGATCATACCAAAATTGTGCCATTATACATCTGTCCTTGGTTTAACTGCTTTGCTTAAACCTTGCTGTTCGTTACCGTCAGCAGTTCCTTCTGTTGAGTTTGTATTTTCAATAAACGTATTTAATATCCTATTAGCCGCAGAATATGTACCTCTAAAATCGTCTTCGATTTTGATAAATCTGTTACCAACTTTTTTGAACAATCTGTTTGGCTCGTAATCTGTACGTAGTATGTAATCTCCATCATTTAATGAATTAGGGAAACTTGAACCTGTGTGTGCAATTTGTATACCATTAGGTGGTTTACCGTCACCAGCATGTACACCAACCTTGGTTGAAAATCCAAATGCATCGTTGGCTGAATCTTGACTTGAGTGTAATGTAATGTCTTGTGTTAACCAACTGTCTGTGGTTGATGAATATTTTTTAAATGATACATTTAATCCACCTGTTGTATTTGGTTGCCACCATATCTTACCATTGGTATTTGTTGTTGGTTCAGTTGCACTAATGGCAACATCTACACCAAGTAATCCAGTTGTGGTTGAATCTGTTGCAATTTTTACCCATGAACCGTTTGAAACTTTTTTAAAATACGTTGCACCAACATTTCTATCTGAAACTACTACAGCATAATCACTTGAAGGTACATATGATGATATTGGTGCTTTGGTAGTACCGTCTATGTTTGCTGAGTCAACTATTGATACACTTTGAGTATTCCATACATTGCCATCACCAACATATAATCCCCAGTTGGTATTTGCTGTGTCTAACCAATAGTCACTGTTTTTGTAATTGTCAGTTGGTGCTGTTGAACTTACAAGATAATCAAATGTTTGCCAACTTGTGTTTGTTGACTCGTACAGTTTAAATGATGCTGTATTGGTTTGCCAATGACCATAAACTATACCTGGAACATATTCGTCTGCTTTGTTAACATATAGGTGTGCGGTTTCATATCCTTTTTTAGGAACTTCGTTTTGTGCTTGATTAACAATTGCGTCACCTATATCAATTTCTGATTGATATGTAGAAATTAAATTTCGTAAATCATCTTTTTGTTCACCAGTACCAAGTATATCTGAAAACTCTGGTGAGTCTACCAATGGAGTACATTTAACTCTCCAAATGTGTGGATACCAAGTTGGTGAATAACCTTCTGAACCTCTTGCCGCATCCTCGATAACATAGTATCTGTTGATTGCTTGTGGACCTTCTGGATAGTAGGCCGCAACTTCTCCTACGGCTGTGCTTGATGTTCCTGTAACAGTTTCACCAACTGTAAAGTTGCCATCTGTGACCATTCTTAAAACTTTTGCATCGTGATTATAATTTACTACCGTTGCGGTTACACCACTGGTTGCACCTGTTATGGTTTCACCTTTTCTGAATTTTTTTGCTGGCTTTGTGGTGAACTCTAAACGTGCCATGTCTAACATTGTGTCATCACGTTGATGTGGTAATTCTAACACATCTCCACTCATTAATTTTCTACCTAGTATGTTGATCATTTCGTTTAGATGAAATGTCATATAGATAGTATCGTTGGATAAAAATGCACCAAATTGTGTTAGATCAAAATCTGAATCCTGTACTTGATATACTCCACGCATATCATACACATCTGGATCGTACTTGCGATCTCTGTTTTCTAAAAATAATAAATCTTGTATGTTGTTAGGACGCACCACAGAATTGTCAGGTTGTGTTGAATCTGTGGTATTTGCTTGAGCATGTGGACCAAGGTATTTGTGTATGAATACCCCAGTGCCACCAACATTAAAATGTTCGCGGATCACACGGTCTATCATCTTATAATCGTTACCTTTTTGTGGTTTCCATAAGCTCAGTCGTGGCATGTTAATATCCTTTTGTACAAGTATTTATTCAAACAAAGATTGACAAAACTAGTGCATTGTGTATAATCGTGTATATATAGCAATATGGATGAGAAAAAATTGACCAACAACGATTTATTAGAAATACCAAGTTTTTTAAAGAGAGATGCTGAAAATAACATGGTTAATCTGCCAAAAATAGCAGTACAACAATCTATTGAAGCAGTAGAACAGCCGCAAAAATCTGAAGAAACAAAGCCAAAACGTCCAAGCATTCAAGATCGTATGCGTACAAGAATGTTTAAAATTATTGGTGATATTGATGATGAATTTGAAAAAGTATGGGCTAGAAACGAAGATTCTAAAAAGTTCAAAGCATATCATTATTTCTTAGCACATGATATACCAGGTGCATTTATGAAATTAATCAAAGAACAAGTAAATCTTTATATTGATGAACAGTCAAAAGGTTTGATATACAGAGATATCAAACCAAAAGATCGCACAGATGAACAGCAAGATTATGTTGAAGCATTTGAATCGTATTCGACATCACAGATGAAACAGCACATTGCTTGGTGGCAACGTGTGTACAAAGATTGTGAAATTTGGGAAGCCAACAAAAAGAAACAGCGTAAGCCACGCAAATGGAAACCACCATCAAAAGAAAAACAAGCGGCTAAAGTAAAATACAAGCCAGAATTTTCTGAACTTAAATTGGTATCAGAACCTCCTATCAATTTGATTGGATGTTCAGCAGTGGTTGTATATAACACTAAAAACAGAAAATTAGGTATATATGAAGCCACACACAAACATCATGGTTTAGCATTAAAGGGTACAACCCTTTTAAATTACGCTACAGACGGTGCTTTACAGAAAACAGTACGTAAACCCCAAGAGGTGATGGAAAAGCTAAATAAGGGGGGTTTACAAGCGATTAAGAACACCTTTAACGCACTATCTACCACTGAAACCAAACTTAACGGACGCTTAAACAAAGAAACTGTACTGATCCGTATTTTCCAATAAAGAAATAAATACAAGTATAGGATATTAAAATGGCCAAACAGAAATCAAACAGAGACAAAATTATTGAAGATATGCGTAACCTACTAGGTGATGGTATGGTTGATGTTGAACTTGATCCAAAACACTACAATCAGGGTTTGGACATGGCTTTTGATAGATTTAGACAAAGATCATCAAATGCCAATGAAGAAGCAACACTATTTTTGCAAATACAAAAAGACACAAATGAATACACATTGCCAACAGAAGTTATTGAAGTGCGTGAAACATTTAGACGTGCATTGGGATCAGATCAGCAATCAGGTATTGATGTTGACCCATTTGAAATTGCCTACACTAACTTATACTTTTTACAAGCAGGTAGAATTGGTGGCTTAACCACTTGGGAAGCATTCAGTCAATATCAAGAAACTGTTGGTAGATTGTTTGGTAACAAAATTAACTTTACTTGGGATACAGTAACTAAAAAATTAACAATCATTAGACGCCCAAGAAATGCGGAAACATTATTATTACAAGTTTACATGAAACGCACAGATGAAACTCTATTAGATGATCCATATGCAAAATCATGGATAAGAGAATATGCACTTGCACAGTGTAAAATGATGTTAGGTGAAGCAAGATCAAAATTTGGTCAATTACCTGGTGCACAAGGTGGTGTTACACTAAATGGTGCTGATCTTAAAGCAGAAGCACAAGCATCTATGGAAAGACTTGAAGACGAAATTCAAAAATACGTAGATGGTGGTGATCCACTATCATTTGTAATAGGATAAGACCATGGCGGCTAACGGTATATCAACACTAGCAACCAAACAAGCCAAGCAACAAGCCAAATTAGATATTGCAGAAGCAAAGCGTCAAGGTAAAACTGTGGCAGTTGATGGAACTATTACAGGCAGTATTGATGCTACAAAACCCTACTACAGATCACTTAATACTTTAAACATCAATTTGTTACCAACAAAATATTCAGGAAACACAGTTTCAGATAATGCAAATGTAGGTGGACTGCAATCTGGTAGACCTTGGGAGTAATAAATGGGAGTAAAAAATCCAAACTCAACTGATTACGTTCACTCAGATGAACCTAACACATATAACATACACAAAGCTCTAGATTATAATCAAGCAGGCCAACCCATTGTGAGAACCAGTGGTTCTAGTTACGACTGGAGCATCAATATCAGTGCTGGTGCAGTTGATGGTGTTGGTTACATTGAAAAGTTTGGTATGAATGTGGATGTAGATTCAAACAAAGAAACCATATGGGATGGCGGTGGAATATATTCTTATATCGCATCTCCAGAAACTCTAGCAATTACCAGCAGTCAGACATCAAAAGACAACGCCACAGGCACAGGTGCAAGAACTGTTGAGATACAGGGATTAAATTCTGCATACGAAGTGGTAACAGAAACACTCACAGTGGGTGGTTCAGCAGGCACTGAAACATTTATCAGAGTGTTTAGAGCCAAAGTGATCACAGCAGGCACCAGCGGTGTTAATGAAGGAGTAATCAGCGTCACAAGTCAAAGCACCAGCACAGTGTTGGCTCAGATTGGTGTTGATGGCACAGGATCCAATGCGGCAGGTAGAGGTCAGACATTTATGAGTTTGTACACAGTGCCAGCAGGAAAAACAGCATATTTGACACAGTGGACAGTGGGTGCAGGTAAACAGAACACAGATGCTGTGGCTTTTATACTTGCTAGACCGTTTGACGGTAACGGTGCTTGGAACAGCAAAGACATCATCACAGTGAGTGCTACAACCTACAGCAAAGACTACAAAATTCCACTACAATTCACTGAAAAAACTGACATAGAAGTAAGAGCATATTCTACAACCAACAATTCTTTGGTCAGTAGCACATTCAATTTAATTTTGATTGACAATAGTTAGTTTATAGTATAATATGTAGCTATGATTGAAGTTACATTAGATGTAGATAAAATTTCCAAGCGAGATGAATACATAGGACAATCAACCGGAACCAGTGTTGAAGGCGGAGCTCTTAATGCCAACTACAGAGAAGTTGATGCAGTTGCCAGAGTAGCTAACTATATGGGTATGCTTGGTTACAAATATGAAAAAGATTGGCATTGGGAAAATGCTGGTTGCGATGAATTAACTGTAAAAGTTGACAGCGAAGATATTGCAACACAGTTGAAATTAAGGTGGTAAAATGCTTATAGGACTAGTAGGTTGGATAGGCAGTGGTAAAAACACTGTAGCAGATATATTATCAACACAGCACAATTATAGAAAAGATTCATTTGCGGCACCATTAAAAGATGCCACAGCAAACATATTCAATTGGCCTAGGAAAACACTAGAAGGTGATACAGATCACAGTAGGCATTTTAGAGAATGTGTTGATCCTTATTGGGCAAACAAACTTCAAATCAAAAACTTTACACCAAGACTAGCATTGCAAATTGTTGGCACAGAACTATTTAGAGAACATTTCCATCCTAAAATTTGGTTAGACAGTTTAGAGCATAGATACATTGCAAATGGACAAAAACCCACTATTATCACAGATTGTCGTTTTAGAAATGAACTGGCTTTTATCAAACAAATGGGCGGGTTTACTATTAGAGTAAAACGTGGTGATGATCCACATTGGACAGAACTAGCCAAACAAGCACAGCAAGGTGATCAATTTGCTGTACAGCAATTATCAGATACTGGTATACACGCTAGTGAGTGGGATCATACAGGTGTACTAGTGGACTTTATAATTGAAAATAACGGAACACTAGAACAACTTACAGACAAAGTAAATGGTGTAACTAAAGTACTAGCAAAAGTTTCTAAAACTAAAAAAACCACACAAACATTCTAAACGTCAGGCATCAAATCACCTTGGCGCCATTTGAATTCTTCCATGGTCATGATTCTTTGACAGTTAGCACATATAGTTTTTAAATTATTGATGGCACTGTTGCGTAGATCTCCGTCAATGTGATACACATCTAATTGTGCTGGGTGTTTGGCTTTAAATCCGCACTTTTCACATATGGCTTTCTTTTTATAACCACTTTGTTGCCAACTAGCACTAGAACTAACACCTTTGCCTTTGCTTATGCGTATACATTTATCGCACATTTTACGATAATAGGTCTTATCACCTTTTTTATAGTTAAAGGCTCTAGGTCTTGACTTGCATTTTGTACATAGTGGTCTATTATCTGTCATAACTGTATTTACTGCCCTTTTAAAGGGGAAAATATTGGTGCTTAAAACACCCTCTTTTACCCAACTTCTAATAAATATAGTATATGATGGTGACAAGAATGTTGCCACAATTATGAAGGAGAGATTACAATGCCAGATTTAGTTTCACCGGGTGTTTCAGTTACAGTAACTGATGAATCATTTTACGCGGGGTCACCACAAGGCACAGTACCATTATTTGTAGTAGCATCAGCACAAGACAAAGCTGATCCAAGTTCTACAGGCTCAACAGCAATTGGTACTACAAGTGCAAATGTGGGTAAACCTTACCTAATTGGTTCACAGAGAGAACTGTTATCAACATTCGGTACACCAACATTTTATTCAGCTGGTTCAACAATGTTACCAGGTGATGAAAGAAATGAATACGGTTTATTAGCCGCATATTCATATTTAGGAATTTCAAATAGAGCATACGTGGTTCGTGCTGATGTAAACTTAGCAGAACTTAC
>Ga0213859_10001133_pt1 | contig 11992 bp, 10 predicted proteins | sample PICome_2_FD_160133 | JGI IMG/M metagenome (GOLD analysis project Ga0213859, IMG submission 160133) | Coastal seawater microbial communities near Pivers Island, North Carolina, United States - PICO304 | ecosystem: Environmental > Aquatic > Marine > Coastal | place: USA: North Carolina... | reverse complement strand
CGGCTCACGTTACCCCGCTTCGCGATACGCATCCTGAAGGTGGCGCTTGTAAAGCTTGCCGTTATCCATTCTGGGGAGTTGCTCGAGGAAGTCGATCTTCCGCGGCACCTTGACCGTCGAGAGACGCTCTCGCATCCACTCAATGAGCTCAGCCTCGGTCTCGTCGTTCGCATCAGACCAATGCAGCGGCTGCACCACCGCCATAACCTCTTCACCGAACTCTGGATGGGGAATCCCGAAAACCGCCACATCGGCAACCTTCTCATGCGCGATCAGAAGGCCCTCAATCTCTGCGGGGTAGACGTTCACCCCACCGGTGATAATCGTAAAGTTCTTGCGATCAGTGAGGTAAAGAAAGCCCTCCTCGTCGAGGTAGCCCACATCACCCATGGTGCTCCAACCCTGCTCATTAAAGGCGTTCTTGGTTTTTTCCGGCTCGTCGAAATATTCAAAAGGCCGACTGTTGGCAAAGTAAACATCCCCTACCTCGCCCGGCCCCAACACCTCACCGTTTTCACCGAGGATTCTTGGCTCACCAATAATTGCCTGCCCGACTGACCCCTTATGTGTCAGCCAGTTGGCAGAATCGATGATGGTGAAGCCGTTGCCCTCACTTCCCGAGTAGTATTCAACGATGACAGGCCCCCACCATTCGATCATGGCCTCTTTCACGTCAATCGGGCACGGGGCTGCGGCGTGAATCGCACATTTCATCGAACTCAGGTCATATTGCGTCCGCGCCGCCTCTGGCAGCTTCAACATGCGAACGAACATGATGGGCACCCACTGGCTGTGGGTCGCTTTGTAATGCTCAATCAGCTTCAGGGAATGCTCTGGATCAAAGTGCTCCATGATCAACGAGGTTCCGCCCAGACCCAGCACCATCAGGTTATAGTGCAGCGGCGCTGCGTGATACAGCGGCGCGGGCGATAAATAGATGGTATTCACATCGAACCCAAAGAAGGCGCCAACACTGCCCGACATGGGATGATCGGTATGGATGCTTTCAGCATGAGGCGCCCAGTAAACGCCTTTTGGCTTACCGGTAGTACCCGAGGAGTACAGCATCGGAGCGCCCAAAAACTCGTCCTCAATCGGCGTTGAAGGCAAATCTGCCAACTGATCATCCAGCGCTTCGAACCCCGCTATGTCACCCCCTACGGACAGACACCTCTTCAACCCCGGCGCAGCAGCAGCCGCTTCTGTGGCGACATGTGCCAGCTCCGCGGAAGCGATGAATAACTTGGCCTTACAGTTGGTGATGATGTAGGCCGTCTCTTCTTCCTTGAGGTGAGTGCTGATCGGCGTGAAAATAATGCCCGCCCGATTGGCCGCCTGCGCAACCTGCAAAAACTCCGGACAGTTCTTCATCATCATGGCGATGTGGTCGCCCCGCTGTACGCCTGATGCGCGGAGCAAATGCGCGATCTGGTTTGATTTGCGATCCAGCTCCGAATAGGTCACGACCTGCCCGGAGCCCGCCATGATGTAGGCGGGGCGATCGGGTGTCTCAGCGGCATAGGATGAAAAATGCGGCATGGCGGGCTTCTCTTTTCAGCGTATGATTTAGCCCAACTATACAAGCTCGAGACCAAGATGGTAGCGGCGACAGCCACAATGTCAGGCGCAGAGATTCGGAGGCTGAGTAGGACTGCAGACTTCAACGGCCAAACCTCCGGGGTCGCGGCGGGCTATGTACAGTGCAATATCGTGATTCTGCCCCGTGACGCGGCCAGTCACTTTGAGGAATTTTGTGCACTCAACCCCAAGCCCTGCCCCCTGCTTGCCACCAGCCCTGAGCCGGGTAACTACCAGCTGCCCGATTTGGGTGAGGATATCGACATCCGGCGTGACGTCCCCCGCTACCGCATATGGCGCGATGGCGTCCTTGCAGGACAGTGTGAGGATATCGTGGAGCTCTGGCAGAACGATTGGGTGGCCTTCGCACTGGGGTGCTCTTTCTCTTTCGAGGAAGCGCTGATTAAATCAGGCATTGAGGTCAGAAATATTAGCGAGCGATGCAACGTTCCCATGTACCGAACCAACATTGACTGCGCTCCGGCGGGTCCCTTTCAGGGAAAATTGGTCGTCAGTATGAGACCCATGCCCGCGTCCGATGCGATTGAAGCGATACAGATTTGCGGCCGTTACCCGAGAGTTCACGGCGCACCCGTGCATTTCGGTGACCCCGGCCTGATTGGGATTGCTGATCTGCAACAACCTGACTTCGGAGAGGCCGTATCCGTGCGCAAAGATGATGTCCCGGTTTTCTGGGCATGCGGCGTAACACCCCAAGTGGCACTGGAGGCTGCGCGCTTACCAATAGCCCTTACTCACGATCCCGGTCACATGCTCGTCACCGACCTGAAAAACGAAGAACTGGCGGCCCCGCTATGACATCAAACCTGACCTTGAACTGCGATATGGGCGAGGGATTCGGTTCCTGGAGCATGGGTGATGACCGGAGCATCATGCCCCTGATCGACGCCGCCAATATTGCCTGTGGCGGTCATGCGGGAGACCCCAGCACGATGCGCGAATGTGTTGAATTGGCGAAGCGGCACAAAACAGAAATTGGCGCGCATGTCTCTTATCCGGACAAGCAGGGTTTTGGTCGCCGCGCGATGGATATCACCGGGCAGACGCTCATCGACCTGCTTCATTTTCAAATTGGTGCGCTGGATGGGATAGCGCGAGCACATGGCACGCGGGTCACTTACGTCAAACCTCACGGGGCGCTGTACCACGCCATGCTCGATAACGCTGGCATACTCAACGACATCATGGCGGCGGTCGCCGGCTGGCATACCGACCTAGAGCTCGTCGTACTGGCTACGCCGCGGGATCGCAAAACATTGCAGCTCGCGGTCGAACACGGCCTCACACTGCGATACGAGGCGTTTGCTGACCGCGGCTATACCAGCCGGGGCCTCCTCCTCAGTCGGGATAAGCCCGGGGCGATACTGGACCCCGAGCAAGCTGCCCAACAGGCCAAAGCCATCGCACAAAATTCCCTCAAGACGCCTCGCGGACGGCGCATTCCCGTCAACGCCGACACCCTGTGCGTGCATGGCGACTCACCGGGCGCCGTGCAAATGATCACTTCAATCCGTAAAGCACTGGACGGACTCTGACCTGTGTACGAAGTGGGCCCCGCAGGCGAAGCCGGCCTCAGGCTCGTATTTCTGGAGGCGCCCCAGCCCACCCTCACGCGTTTTCTGCTAAGTCTGCAGCAGGCAGCGCGAAGTCAGTTTAGCGATTGCCTTGCCGACAGCGTTGTTGGCTATACAACGCTTACGCTGTTATTTCATCCGCTCCAATGGGAGCGTGACCGCGCCGGGGCGTGGCTTGCTGAACAGGCCGAAAAGCGGCCGCAAGCGGATCTTGAGGAAGCACTCGCGGCGGAATCTGTCGTGACGCTACCCGTTCTCTACCACCCCAGCGTGGCGCCTGATCTGGAATGGCTAGCTGATCAAAAAGGCATGAGCATTGATCAAGTTGTGGCGCTACACAGTGCCACCACCTACTTCGCCTACGCCACGGGCTTCGCGCCCGGTTTCTGTTATCTCGGAGAGGTACCGGCGGAGCTGGCCGTACCTCGACTCGCCAGTCCACGCGCTGCAGTGCCCGCTGGCGCCGTCGCGCTGGCAGATCGACAAACAGCCGTTTATCCCGGGATCTCGCCAGGCGGATGGAGATTGATCGGGTCATGCCCGACACCACTTTTTCACGGCGGCGACCAACCGGCGGCGTTCTTAGCCGTGGGCGATTCGGTTCGATTCGAGCCTATTACCACGCAGGAATACCGAGAGCTCGGGGGCGTACTGTGAGACAGCTCGTCATTCATCAAGCAGGCCCTGCAGCCAGCGTTCAAGACAGTGGGCGAATCGGCACACTGCAATTGGGACTTCCGCCATCGGGGGCAATGGACGCCGATGCGCTCTTCAGTGGCCAATACCTGCTGGAGCAGCACGCCGATGAGGCCGCCATCGAAATGGCATACGGCGGCCTGCTGGCCAGCCCTAGCGAACCCTGCGATATCGCCGTAACGGGAGCGCCCACACACCTCAGCATCGATGGCATCAGCGCCAGCACGCACACCGTCCTTCGGGTCGAAGCCGGCCAACATATCCATATCATCCCGGGCGCGACGGGCGTCTACAGCTACCTTCACCTGGCCGGCGGCATCGACACGCCACGAATACTGGGTAGCCGCAGCACTTCTGTAAGAGAGGGCGTCGGCGGTCTAGAGGGGCGCTATCTCAGAGATGGCGATCGCCTGCCTCTGGGAGCAGCCAAATCGCTGGTTAACGATCGCATGGCAAGTCTCACCTCCACCGCACCTGCAGATCCGATCACATTACGTTTCGTGCCAGGGTTTCAGTATGCGTCCATGAAACCTGACGCGATTGCGATGCTACTGGGTGAAGAGTTCCTGGTGACCTCGAAAGCCAATCGAATGGGCGTGCAGCTTGAAGGGAAAGCCATCGATACCGGCATCGAAACGTTGCTCTCTGAGGCAACCGCGGATGGCGCCATCCAAATACCGCCTAGCGGGCGCCCGGTCGTCTTGCTCAACGACCGACAGGCAGTGGGGGGCTACCCCAAACCCGGCGCAGTCATCCGCAGTGACTGTCGGCGGCTGGCCCAGGCCCGCCCTGGCCAGAAGGTGCGCTTTGCGCCCTGCTCCCCTCAAGAGGCAGACCGAGTAGGTTGGCTGGAGCAACACTATCGGGATACTCGCTTGTCATGACACATCGTGATTTACAGTCTCTGGCCCTCGCGCATTCCCATTCGATCGAGTCGCTGCTGACACGCCAGAATCATCGCGGCATGGACGACATCCGGCGAGGACTGCCGCCTGGTTATTTACTCCGAGCCGCGCACACCTTGATCGATCGTATTGGCGCTGTCTTCATTGTGACGGGCTTTCCGGTAGCCGATACATTCGAGACCGACGGGCCCGCCGGCGCCCTCGCTCTATATCGCTTGACAGAGCGTTTGGGTGGCACGCCGACGATCATTTCAGATCCCACCGTCGTGAGCGCCCTGCGCACCCGCTACCGTTGTCATACCATCACAGAGGATAGCGAGCGCGATGCGAGGGAATTGTTCGCACAGCGCGAGCCACAGGTGGTGATCAGCATCGAGCGCCCGGGGGCGGCTCAAGATGGTGGCTACTACAATATGGCGGGCGAGGACATCTCCCACGCGTGCCTGACAGCAGAACCCTATCTAGCACACGCCAACTGCCCTACCATAGCCATAGGGGACGGCGGCAATGAATTGGGAATGGGAAACGTAGCAAAGGGCCTATCAAAACTGAATATTCGAGCGGCCGTTAGCACCGTCGACGAACTCATCGTCGCCGATGTGTCGAACTGGGCAGCCTACGCACTTTGCGCTCTCACCGACTGGCTTGCCGGAAACACTCCCGACAACATCGGACAAATCCAGATCGACATCGATAGTTTGGTGGCGCAAGGCGCCGTCGATGGCGTCACACGTCAACCGACAGCCACCGAAGATGGCTTCACTCTGGCCGATACCGCTGTATTAATGACCGACATTAGCCAACACCTTTCTGAAGAGCACGTCGCATGAATCAGGCCTACCTCAACGGCGCATTCACGGCGCTGGAAGACGCCAAGATCTCGCCCATGGACAGAGGTTTTTTGTTCGGGGATGGCGTATACGAAGTCATACCCTGCTACGGTGGTCGCCTGGTCGCCATGCCCTACCATTTGGAGCGGCTGGCAAACAGTTTGAGCGGGATAGCCCTAGTAGCCCCGCATAGCGATGACGCTATTCAACAGATTCTTGAGGAACTTGTGCAACGCAATGGCGGCGGCGACCTCGGCGTGTACCTGCAGATCACGCGCGGCGCCGCACCCAAGCGCCAGCACGCATTCCCCGATCACATTGAGCCCACGGTTTTCGCCTATACCTTTGCTATTACCGCGCCCTCCGATGGCAGCCCCGAGACCGCCAACTGCTTCACAGCGGTAACGCGGACCGATCAACGATGGGAGCGATGCCATATCAAATCCACCGCGTTACTCGGAAACGTGCTCCATATGATGGAGGCTATCGATGCCGGTGCCGAGGAAGTCCTTTTATTCAATGACGACGACGAGCTGACGGAAGCGGCCGCCTGTAATGTGTTTGTGGTGTGTGACGGCACCATTTTAACCCCCGCGCTCGATCATCAAATTCTTCCCGGCGTGACGCGACGGCAATGCCTCGAGCTACTTGAGGCGCATACCGACTGGCCTGTCGAGATTCGTCCCGTCATGCGCAGCGAAGTCGAGCAGGCTGAGGAAATTTGGCTCAGCTCCTCGACCAAAGAGCTCGCACCGATCGTGCGCCTCGATGGCAAAGATGTCGGCAGCGGACAACCCGGCGCCAAGTGGGCCGTCGCGCAAAAGCTTTTCCATCAATACCGCTTTAGCGCTAGCTGATGCCCCGATCTACCCGCATTGAGATTGACCTTGGCGCAATAAAGCACAACGCCACAGTGATGCGCGCAGCGGCTGGCGACAAGCACGTCATGGCCGTCGTCAAAGCAGACGCGTATGGACATGGCGCAGCACCTGTGGCGACGCATATCGAGGAGGCCGTTGACGCACTGGCGGTCGCACTGACCGAGGAGGCAGTCACTCTCCGGGAAGCGGGCGTAACCAAACCGATACTGGTTCTTGAGGGGCCACACTGCGCGGAGGACCTCGCGCTGTGCGTTCACCTCAATCTCTGGCCTGCCCTGCATCGAGCCGACCAACTGGATTGGTGTCACGGTCTGACAAAAAACCCTGACCGCGTGTGGCTAAAAATCGATACCGGCATGCATCGGCTGGGATTTCAACGGACCGAAGTGCAGGAGATCATGGCGCGACTGCGCAGCGCGGGCATCGAAGACGTCATCGCGATGTCTCACCTCGCGGCTGCTGAAACGCCAGATTTAACGCTCTCTGCGCAGCAGATGACTGCTTGGGATGAGACGATCGAAGGATGGGACGGTGACGCCAGCCTTCATAACTCCGCCGCAACGCGACTAAACATCACCGCGCGCAGCGAATGGGTGCGGATCGGCTATGCGCTGTATGGCGGCCAAATTGAGGGAATCGACGTTGACGCTCGACTGAAGCCCGCAATGACACTATCCAGCTCCGTGCTGGCAACCCGGCGCGTCGCATCAGGCGAGAGTGTTGGCTACGGCGGCCGCTGGGTCGCAGCCAGAGATAGCATTATCGCCACCGTGCCGATCGGATATGGAGATGGCTATCCATGGGCTGCTGCCGACGGGACTCCCGTTGCGGTCGGCGACGACATTGCGCCACTCGCAGGACGGGTATCAATGGATATGATCACCATAGACGTGACTGACTGCGCCGAAGTCGCACCTAATACACCCGTTACCCTTTGGGGCGAGCATCCTCATATCGAAACCGTCGCCCGCCATTCAGGCACCATTGGTTACGAGCTCATGACACGGCTAACCCAACGCACCCCCAGGTTTTATATTCAATGATCGGTTCCCCCCTGTCTCAGCGGCGTGTTGAAAAAACGCCCGGCGCTTCTCCATACGGTGCGTCGAGCCTGGACGCGCGGTCCTTGAAGCACATGGATCGCTCCGTTTATCACCGAGGTGCGCCCTATGACCGGTGAGCTAACGGATCCTGAAACGCTTCTGGGCGCGATTGACCTTGGCAGCAATTCTTTTCATCTCATTATCGCCAAATCCGATTTCGGAGAGTTGCGACCTGTTCAGACGCTGGCGGAGAAAGTTCAGCTGGGTGAGACGTCTGGAAAAAACACATTGTCGAAACCCGCGATTGCTCGCGGATTAGCCTGCCTCGAGCGCTTCAAACAGCTGATTGACAGCACGGCACCAGCCAAAATCCGGGTCGTCGGCACTAACGCACTCCGCCGCGCCAAGAATCGGCTGGATTTTATCGAGCCCGCGGAGCTCATTCTGGGAGTGCCGATCGACGTCATTTACGGGCGCGAGGAAGCGAGATTGATCTACCTCGGCGTGGCGCACACCCTGTCTGATGATGAAGACACGCGTCTGGTTGTCGACATTGGTGGCGGCAGTACCGAATTCATCCTCGGTCAGCGGTTTGAGCCGACCAGACTTGAAAGCCTCCAAATGGGCTGCGTCTCCTACGGCGAGGCCTTTTTCCCGGATGGAGAAATCACTCGCGAGCGCTTTGACGCGGCCTACCACCGCGCTCGTATTGAGGTCTCGCATATTCGCAGGAACTATCATCGGGAGATGTGGCAGGAGGCTGTGGGTTCATCCGGTACGCTCCGCGCCATTGAGGCCTTGATCACCACGGCCGGCTGGCGAGAATCAGGGATAGACCGCCCCAGCCTCACCGAGTTGCGACAACAATTGCTGACGTTTCGGCATATCGAAGAGATCGACTTACCGGGCTTGAGCGAGACGCGAAAAGGCGTTGTGACGGCGGGTCTTGCCATCGCCAGGGGGATATTCGACGGTTTGCAGGTGCAAGAGATGCGCACATCTGTCGGCGCACTGCGCGAAGGGGTGATTTACGACCTCATCGGACGATTCAGTCATGAAGACGTGCGCAACCGAAGCATCTCGGCCATGCAACAGCGTTACTCGGTGGATCAACGAGTCGCCAATCTGGTCGCCGAGCGAGTGACGCTTCTCGCCGAAGCAACGCGGCGCAGTTGGGCACTGGAGGACACTGACATAGAACTGCTGAAATGGGCGGGGGCACTGCATGAGATCGGCATTGCCATCTCTCAGAAAAGCTACTCGCAGCACTCAGCTTACCTAGTGCTCAACACTGATCTCCCGGGATTTGCGCAGCAGGATCAGGAGACGATGGCCGCGCTCATCGCTGGGCTCAAGAGCAAACCGCGCCCGGAGCTGCTAGATCCAATCGCCAAACGAAAACGGCTGAGCGTTGCACGGATGATGGTGCTACTGAGACTTGCGGTCATTCTCAAGCATGTTGAGGCGCTAGAGACCATCCCTGCACTGAGCATCTCGGCGGATGAAAACGCCCTAACGCTGTCATTTCCAGAGGATTGGGGAAAAGACCACCCGCTAACGATCCGGGAGATACAGCAAAGCGCTACCGCCGTCGAACGGCTGGGCATCGAGCTCGTGCTGAGCCAGGGCTAGCGCAAGAAGTAGCCGGCGCTGCGCCCAGCACTGCCCCACCTTACAGGTCGTAACCTCGCTCATCATGCAAGACGATATCGAGGCCCGCGGTCTCGTCCTCTTGGTCAACCCGCAAAGAGACCATCGCGTCAACCAGCTTCAGGAGAATCCAGCTGAGCACCGCGGTATAGACAAACGTTGCGACGATACCCGTCAACTGAATTCCGAGCTGACCGCCGATACTCTCTACCCCATCTGAAAATCCATTTCCGCTGAAGAGCCCCAGCGACGGTGAACAGAAGATGCCCGCCATCACCAAACCCAGCATGCCGCCCACACCATGCACCGGGAAAACATCCAGGCTGTCGTCGATACCCAGACGATTTTTGAGGGTGATGGTCGCGAAGTAGCAAACGACACCGGCAGAGAGTCCAATCACGACTGCCCCTGCGGGCCCAACTGACCCTGAGGCCGGCGTAATCGTACCCAGGCCCGCGACCATACCCGTGACAATGCCCAATACGGACGGCTTGCCGTGACGCAGCCACTCCATCGTCATCCAGGCAAGGGAACCGCACGCAGCGGACAAGTGGGTCACCAACATCGCCATGGCGGCGCTACTGTCGGCTGCCACGGCGGAACCGGCGTTAAAGCCAAACCAGCCCACCCAGAGCATCCCAGCACCCGTGACGGTCATCGTGAGGTTGTGAGGCGGCATGGCCGTCTGACCAAATCCACGTCGACCACCCAAAGACATGGCTGCAACTAACGCCGCCACACCTGCCGTGATATGCACCACTGCCCCACCTGCAAAGTCTTGCAAGCCCATGTTACCCAGCCAGCCGCCGCCCCAGACCCAGTGGCACACAGGCGCATACACCAGAATGAGCCAAAGGGAGCTAAAGATCAGCATGGCCGAAAACCGCATTCTCTCTGCAAAACCCCCTACGATCAGCGCAGGCGTGATCACAGCAAAGGTCAACTGAAACATCACGAAGAGGGTTTCCGGGATAGAACCACTGACACTATCCATGCTGACTTTCGCCAGAAAGAGATTCCCCAGATCACCGATCCATGGCCCCTGTTCAACGCCAGAGGAGCCAAACGCCAGCGTGTATCCAACAACAAACCAAAGGACGGACATCAGCGCAGTCAGCGCGAAACACTGCATCAGAACCGATAGAACGTTTTTGACACGCACCAAACCAGCATAGAACAGCGACAGCCCGGGAATCGTCATAAATAGCACCAGTGCTGTCGAGGTCAGCATCCATGCCGTGTCCGCGCCAGAGACAGAATCTGCCATTGCAGGCGCACTCGCCAAAGCGGGCAATATCAGGGCACAAAAAATTCTGCTGGCACGTCCAGTCATCACGAGCGGTCCTCAGGATTTATCAGGTAGGGCGCCGAGTGTGCCACAGCCAGCCGCACAAACCCAACCGCATCCGCTCAACAGCGTTGAGATTGCGGTGAACGCACTTTATCCTCCGCGCACTGTTACGGTGAGTCAGCTCTCTCATGCATCGAATCTTTCCTCTCAGCCTGATTATTTTGTGTCTGTTCGACGCAACGATTGTTCGCGCGGCCCCGCGTAACATCATCCTCATTATTGGTGACGGCTTCGACGACCAGCACGTCACCATGGGTCGAAACTACCTTGCGGGCATCAGCGGACAGCTCGGACTCGATACCCTGCCCTTTCGGGCTGCCATTCAAATCGAAACAATCGACGATGACGGCCAGCCACTTTACGTGGCAGATTCCGCGAATACCGCGACTTCCCTGGCAACGGGCGGCGTGACCAAGATCGGCAGAATCGCAACCGATATTGCCGATAACGACCTGACCACCATCGCGGAACGCGCGATTAGTGCAGGCTGGCGAGTCGGACTTGTCACCACTTCATCACTGACAGATGCCACGCCCGCTTCATTTCTCGCTCACGTTTCCTCACGTAGTTGCGAGGGTCCCGAGGAGGTACTGGGAAGCACCTACTACGGCATTCCCCAGCCGGCATGCCTCAGCGACGCACGAGATAACGGCGGCCCCGGCTCCATCATGGAGCAACTGGTCAGCAGTGGCGCCCACGTCCTTTTGGGAGGTGGTGACAAGTTCCTGCGCCAGACAACGGTAGATGGCATCACGGTCGCTCAGTTGGCCAGCGACCTAGGCTTCAGCTTGCTCAGCCGGGGCACAAACCTTGCGGCGCAACCTGCCCCGCAGCGTTTACTCGGCACCTTTGATGAGGAAACGCTCGAAGTGCGCTGGCAAGGCGACGACGCCAGAGTCGGCGAGGCGACCGAGCTCAGCTGGCTCCATCATGTCTCTGACTACCTCGGCTCAGCGACGGAGCCGCTGCCCATGTCTTGCGAGCCCAACCCCGACTACCAAGACACACCCAGCTTGGTCGATATGACCTCCACCGCGCTCAAGCAGCTGTCTACGGACAATGATCAAGGGTTCTTTTTAATGATCGAGTCGGCCTCTATCGACAAGCAATCCCACAAGCGCAATCCATGCGGTTCCATTGGCGAGATCGCACAACTTGAGGAGACCTTGGAGGCGGCCCGAGAGTTCGCGGCGACTCACCCGAACACGGCAATTATCGTGACGGCTGACCATGCACAGGCGGCGCAGATACTGCCGGAACCCACACTCTATACAAACTATCCGATACCGATTTACTCGCCGGGTTTAACCGCCCGGATCAGGACACCGGAAGGCGGAATGATGCGCATCAATTATGCGACCAACAACGGCTTCAGTGAGGAGCACACCGGCGCCAACGTGCCACTTTTTGCCAATGAGGTCATAGCGCCGCGGCTCAAGCCCTTTATGCGTCAACGCGAAGTC
>Ga0213859_10001128_pt1 | contig 12036 bp, 12 predicted proteins | sample PICome_2_FD_160133 | JGI IMG/M metagenome (GOLD analysis project Ga0213859, IMG submission 160133) | Coastal seawater microbial communities near Pivers Island, North Carolina, United States - PICO304 | ecosystem: Environmental > Aquatic > Marine > Coastal | place: USA: North Carolina... | reverse complement strand
GATAGAAAGTGACCGACTGATAAGTTCTGATAATGTGCTGGACGATGAGGCGATCGATCGAGCCATTCGGCCAAAAGCTTTGGAAGATTACATTGGCCAGCCTGCGATTCGTGAGCAGATGGAAATTTTTATATCAGCGGCCAGAGCACGTTCGGAAGCGTTAGATCATGTATTGATTTTTGGTCCACCGGGTCTAGGCAAAACTACGCTGTCACACATTATTGCGAATGAAATGGGGGTTAAGTTACACCAAACCTCTGGACCTGTGTTGGAAAAAGCCGGTGATTTAGCGGCATTATTAACGAATCTTGAAGACAGGGATGTTTTATTTATAGACGAAATTCATCGCTTAAGCCCCGTTGTGGAAGAAGTTTTATATCCCGCAATGGAAGATTATCAGTTAGATATCATGATTGGCGAGGGACCGGCAGCTCGTTCAATTAAATTAGATTTGCCGCCCTTTACCTTGGTCGGTGCTACTACACGAGCGGGGTTGCTCACTTCGCCATTACGCGACCGATTTGGCATTACACAACGGTTAGAGTTTTATAACGATGGAGATTTATCGGACATAGTGCAGCGCTCAATGGATATTTTGGCGTTGAGATCAGAAACCGAAGGGGCCAGAGAAATAGCTGTTCGATCGCGTGGTACGCCAAGAATTGCGAACCGTTTACTAAGAAGAGTGAGGGATTATGCTGACGTAAAAGGGGATGGCATTATTACAGCCGACATTGCGAATAAGGCCTTATCCATGCTAGAAGTTGATAAAAGCGGTTTTGATAAATTGGACCGTCGTTTATTGAGTACCTTAATTGAAACCTTTGATGGTGGCCCGGTAGGTGTAGACAGTTTGGCGGCTGCATTAAGTGAAGAACGTGGAACAGTGGAAGATGTGCTGGAACCTTACCTTATTCAAAAAGGTTACATTGTAAGAACACCACGTGGCCGTATGGCAACACGACATGCTTATGAGCACTTAGGCTTAAAGGCACCTGGCCATCACCCGTCTTCGGAAGACCTTTTTTCTGATGCTGAGTAAGCATCCAGCACGGTAGCACATCTTATGATGCAACAGCCTCATGAATGGCCTGTACGGATTTATTACGAAGACACCGATATGCAAGGCATAGTGTACTATGCAAATTACTTAAAATACTTAGAAAGGGCGCGAACTGAATTTTTACGTAGCAAAGGGTTTGAGCAAGATGAACTTATTGATGATCAAGGAGTTGCCTTTGCAGTTCGAGCAGTTCAGATGGATTACCTAAAACCCGCGAAATTTAATGATAATTTGAGTGTGGTGACTAAAATAGCGGAACTAAAACGCGCCTCGTTAATTTTTCATCAAACGATCATACGTGATGATGAAAACCGTGAAATAATAAATAAAGCGATAATAAAAGTTGCCTGCCTTGATGCGCAGAGCATGAAGGTAAAAGCTATTCCAAACCAAATGATTGAGCAATTGACATGACCACAGATTTATCCATCGTTCACCTGATAACGCAGGCAGGACCCGTTGTAAAACTCGTGATGTTAATGCTGGTATTAGCATCGGTTATTTCTTGGACATTTATTTTTGCAAAGCAAAAAGAATTGCAATCAACGCTTAAAGCAATCGATACTTTTGAAAAACGGTTTTGGTCAGGGATTGATTTGAATGAATTGTCTCGACAAATTGGGGCAGATCATTACGATAAGAATGGTATGGAAAGTATTTTTCATATGGGCTTTCAAGAATACAGGCGCCTGCATGTCCAAAAGGGCATGGAGCCAATGCACATCGTTGAAGGAGCGCGCAGAGCTATGCAGGCCCAATATACGCGAGAAATGGATCTGCTGGATAATCACTTGCCTTTCCTGGCCACGGTGGGTTCAACCAGTCCATATATAGGTTTGTTTGGCACGGTCTGGGGTATTATGAGCTCATTCCAAGCGCTTGGAAATATGAAACAAGCCACCTTGGCTTTGGTAGCCCCTGGTATTTCAGAAGCACTCGTCGCCACCGCAATGGGCTTGTTTGCAGCCATACCAGCCGTTGTGGCATATAACCGTTTTTCAACCCATGCTGATCGCTTGGCAACTCGCTACGAAACATTCATGGACGATTTTACAACGGTGCTACAACGGCAAGCACATATCAGTCATAACGAGAAAAAAAGTGGCGCGTAGTTCAAAGCGACGGCCGATGGCAGAGATTAACGTGGTGCCGTATATCGATGTTATGTTGGTCTTGCTTATTATATTTATGATTACTGCACCGCTGATTCAGCAAGGTGTAGAGATTGATTTACCCCAAGCCGATGCTGAGCAGGTTGATGAGCAAAATATTCAGCCTTTGGTGGTGACGGTAGATCAACAGGGACAGTATTATTTGGATGTGGGTGAAAACACCGATGAACCAATTTCTACAGAGACATTACAACTTAAAGTGGCCGCTGTATTACGCAATAAACCAAAAACGCCGGTGATGATTCGAGGCGATAAAGATGTAGTGTATGGAGAGGTCGTTCAAGCAATGACGACCTTGCAAGCAGCTGGTGTGCCCAGTATCGGTTTATTAACCGACCCCAGTTAATCATTCAACAGAGCGATGATGGATTTATTTAAAAAGCACCCAATAGCGGTTATGTTGTCTGTTATCTTCCATTTGGCTTTAATTATTTTCTTTGTTTTTGGTGCCGAGCTGTTTAGTGAGAAAAAAATTGAATCAAAACCGACCGTTAATGTTGTTAAGGCAACAGTGATCGATGAATCCAAGGTAAAGGCCGAGGCCAAAAAGCTCAAAGAACTGGAAAAGAAAAAAAAATTACAAGAAAAGAAACGTTTAGAAGATATTAAAAAGAAAAGGTTGGCAGAAGAAAAGAAAATAGCCGATCTTAAAAAACAACACGCTGAGCAAAAGAAAAAGTTGGCTCAACAAAAAGCTGAGGAAGCGGCAAAGCAAGCAAAGTTGAAACAACAACAGGCGTTAAAAAGAAAGAAAGAGGCTGAGGCTGAAGCTAAAAAGAAAAAATTGGCTCAGGCAAAAAAAGAAAAGGAACGTTTAGCAAAAGAAAAAGCGGCTAAAATTAAGGCTGCCGCCGACGCCAAAGCAGCTAAGGAACAAGCAGAACGAGAACAGGCCTTAAGGGAGCAGTTGGAAAAAGAAGAGCAAGAAAACCAAAAAAGACTTGCCGCAAAGGCAGTAGCTAGTTATAGAGATCTGATTAAACAAAAAGTAGAACGAAATTGGATACAACCGCCTGGAGAGATTGTGGGATTGAATTGTGTTGTGCGTGTACGCATAATGCCTGGGGGTGATGTTATTGATGCGCAAGTGATTCAGTCCAGTGGGAATGCAGTGTTTGATCGCTCTGTTGAGCGAGCTACGAGAAAGGCCGCTCCTTTACCGTTGCCGGATGATCCTCGTTTGGCCAGTTATTTTAGAACCCTTGAATTTGTCTTTAGGCCAGGAGGCCAGTGAGCATGAAAAGAACGATGAAAACCGTCTTGCTATTGTGCACGTTGTTGAGTTTCTCTGCGATGAGCGAAGCATTAAGAATTGAAATAACGCAGGGTGTTTCATCTGCACAGCCCATTGCTATTGTGCCATTTTCAACGACGCAAGTGGCGGGCGGTTTAGCTATTGATATTGCGCAAATCGTCAGTGATGATTTGGCGCGAAGTGGTCGTTTTAAGCCTTTGCCGCGTACAGATATGTTGAATAAACCAACCTCGGCTGAGCACGTTAATTTTCGTAATTGGCAATCACTTGGTCAGGATAATTTGGCGATTGGGCGAGTAAGCTCAGCTGCCAACGGGATGGTCACAGTACAGTTTCAATTATTCGATGTATATAAAGGGGAGCAGCTAACCGGGTTTAGTATTTCCGCTAATCGTTCAGGTCTGCGAGGTGTAGCACACCAGATCAGTGATTTGATCTATGAAAAACTCACGGGTCAAAAAGGTGCGTTCAGCACTCGTATGGCGTATGTCACGTCCAAGCACGGTATTAATGGTCAGTTAGAATATAAAATTCAGGTCGCCGATGCAGATGGTTTTGGGGCAAAAACAATCGTCACTTCGTCTGAACCACTCATGTCACCTGCATGGTCACCCAAGGGCGATAAAATTTCTTATGTGTCGTATGAAGGGCGACGTTCTTCTATTTACACACAAACACTTAGAACCGGTCAGCGTGAAAAGTTACGTTCGTTCAAGGGAATTAATGGCGCACCTTCTTGGTCGCCAGATGGCACTCAGTTGGCGTTAACGCTCTCAAAAGATGGTAGTGCTGATATTTATGTTTATAATGTGATTACGCGCTCGTTTAGGCGTTTAACAAGAAGTTATGCTATCGACACGGAGCCAGATTGGGCACCGGACGGTCGTCAAATTATTTTTACGTCTGATCGCGGTGGGAAACCGCAAATTTATAAAATATCTGCCAATGGGGGCAAAGCGGCTCGACTAACATTTGAAGGGTCGTATAATGCGCGGGCTAGTTATTCTCCTGATGGAAAATATATCACAATGGTGCACAGAGTGAACGGTCAGTATCGAATAGCAACGTTAGATTTAAAAACAGGGTTCACCAATATCCTTACGGATGGAAAATTAGATGAATCACCCAGCTATGCACCTAATGGCAGCATGATTTTATATTCAACCAATGATGGCTTGAAATCCATTTTGGCTGCGGTATCATCTGATGGTAAAGTTCGACAAAAGCTTCGCTTGCAAGGCGGTGAGGTGAGAGAGCCAGCGTGGTCACCTTTTAAATAGTAATATAGGAAAAGTAATGAAAATGTATCAAAATTTAGTAATGGGTCTTCTGCTTTCAACAGCTTTAGCAGGTTGTAGTATGTTGGGTGGCGATGATAAGAGTGTGGGTTCAGGAGGCAGTGGCAATGGTAGTGTGACTGGTGGTGCAAGTACAAGTGGCGTTAGTGATGACAGCAGTTTTTCAGGTCATCCTTTAGATAACCCATCTAGCCCTTTATCTACAAAGGTTATTTATTTTGCATTTGATAGCAGTGTTGTAGAAGCACAATATGAAGCTGTTTTAGCTGCTCATGGTGCATATTTAGCGGCTAACCCAGGTGTTTCTGTGATTGTCGAGGGGCATGCGGATGAGCGTGGTACCCGTGAATATAACGTTGCGTTGAGTGAAAAACGTGCAAAGACAGTGCAAAACTTATTATCACTTCAAGGTGCTGCCAGTCATCAAACAGAAGCGGTTGCCTTAGGTGAAGAAAAACCGGTGGCTATGGGACATGATGAATCAGCTTGGCGTTTAAATCGTCGTGTTGAGCTTATTTATCCAGCGCATTGATGAGTAAAAACTCCATGAGGTATTTTGTTGCCTTAATGATTGTTGGTGGGGCTGCTTCGGCAGCCCTTCCTCCCGTTGTTGATGGAACTGGGCGTGTTACCTCTGCACCAGCACAACAATCAGCGCCTACCAATTTGTTAGGCATGTATAACCGTCTTGAACAACTGCAACGTGAAGTTCAACAATTGCAGGGCCAGATCGAAGAACAGCATTATCTTATTGAATCCTTAAAAAAACGTCAGCGAGATTTGTATTTGGATACAGACAGACGGCTTGTTCAATTAGAATCAGGTAAAATAGATTTGTCGGTCTCAGGAACATCACCTTCAATAGCTACAAGTAGCGATGCTTCGGAAGGTTCTCAACCTTCCGTTGCCCTGAATAATGTGCCGGGTGAGCAGGATAGACTGGCATATGAAAAAGCATTCTCAAGCTTAAAGGAAGGCCAGTATCAACAGTCGATTACTGATTTTTCCGAGTTTGCTGAGCAGTACCCAAACAGTGTTTATATTCCCAATGCTTTTTACTGGTTGGGAGAAGCCAGTTACGTTAATCGTGACTTTCAGCGGGCTTATGAAGAATTTAATAAAGTCGTTTCGCTATTCCCTGAGCACTCAAAAGCTAAGGGTGCGCTGTTAAAAATAGGCTTTATTCAATATGAGAATAAGCAATGGCAAGCCGCACGCGAAACATTAGAAAAAGTGACCACCTCCTACCCTAATTCAACTGTAGCCACTCTCGCAAAAAAAAGGCTTGACCTGATGCGTCAAGAAAACCGATAGATCGTTACCCCAGTTGTCGCGTTATTATGCTGAAAGACACTTTGCGGATTACCGAAATTTTTTATTCACTTCAGGGTGAAGGGAAAACCACAGGCCTTCCTACAACGTTTATCCGCTTAACCGGTTGCCCTTTACGGTGCGGCTATTGCGATACCGAATACGCATTTCATGGCGGTGAATCTTGGCGTATTGATGATATTATTCAAGAGGTCGATCAATTAGGTGCGCATTATATTAACGTAACAGGTGGGGAGCCGTTAGCGCAGCAACGTGTCCATGATTTAATGAAACAATTGTGTGATGCGGGTTATCATGTTTCTTTAGAAACCAGTGGGGCTCTGGATGTCTCAACTGTTGATCCACGTGTTTTTAAAGTTTTAGATGTTAAAACTCCCGCTTCAGGTGAGGCGGATAAAAACCGGATGGATAACTTTCGGTATCTAACAAAACAAGATCAAGTCAAATACGTGATATGCGATCACGCAGATTATCAGTGGTCGGTAGAGCATATGCTGGACAATCAATTAAATAAAAAGTGTGACGTACTCTTTTCTCCTGTCCAAGATAAATTGCCCGCAACAGAGTTGGCAGATTGGGTCATCAAGGATAAATTACCGGTAAGGTTTCAGATTCAACTACATAAATATTTATGGGGCGATGCGCCTGGTAAATAACAGTAATTCAAGATGACAAAAAAAGCAGTGATTTTGGTATCAGGCGGGTTAGATTCGGCTACTGTTCTAGCAATTGCTAACGATCAGGGGTATGAATGCTATGCGCTTAGTTTTGATTATGGGCAGCGCCACAATTCTGAATTAGAGGCGGCCAATCGGCTTGTTAAAACTAATGATGTGAAGGAACATAAAATTATTCAACTGGGGATGGGAGAATTTGGCGGTTCAGCATTAACAGATGAAGAGATAAACGTACCAACCGAGAAAGCATCGGGCATTCCTGTGACCTACGTACCAGCCAGAAATACCGTGTTTCTATCAATAGCACTGGGATGGGCAGAAGTACTTGAATCCAAAGATATATTCATAGGGGTGAATGCGGTGGACTATTCAGGCTATCCCGATTGCCGTCCTGAATTTATTAACGCCTTTGAGAACCTTGCTAACTTAGCAACCAAAGTCGGTGTGGAAGAAGGTGGTTTTAAAATACATACCCCTCTAATTAATCTGAGCAAAGCAGAGATCATTCAAAAAGGCAGCGCATTAAAAGTTGACTACAGTGCGACGGTTTCATGCTACCAAGCTAATAATAAAGGTGAGGCTTGCGGAAAATGCGAGTCGTGTCGCCTACGCCAACAAGGTTTTGAAAAAGCAATGATTGAAGACCCTACTCGATATCAACGCGAAACATCGGATGGAATAAAATTACACATTTAAAGCATATATTCGACTTGCCTTTTTGTACCAATCGGGTATCATTCTCGCCTCTTGGAGGGTCGTTAGCTCAGCTGGTAGAGCACCGCACTTTTAATGCGATGGTCGCGCGTTCGAATCGCGCACGACCCACCAATTAAATTAATAAGTTACATTGCATTAGCCAGCTCTTAGCTGGTTTTTTTGTGTCTGAGGGACACTGGCGGGACATTTAAAAGCAACAAATGACGGTAATACATAACAAAATTAGTGTGTAATATGCCGCATTAAATCCAAGTTTGAATCGACGTTATTAGGTCTTGCGTGTGGTGATGCGGTTGGAACGACTGTTGAGTTTTGTCGACGTGGTCGCTTTGAACCTATGACTGATATGGTTGGCGGTGGTAAGTTTGGTTTGAGTAAGGGTGAATGGACTGATGATACTTCTATGACTTTATGTTTGGCTGAGAGCTTAATCGAATGCAATGGCTTCGATGCACAAGACCAAATGGAGCGATATTGGAAGTGGGCCAGTGAAGGTTACTTATCATGTAGACCTTATGCATTTGGTATGGGTAAGACAGTTGCAAAGGCGTTGGGTGTTTTTCAAAGAACAGGCAACCCAATGGCTGGTTCGATAGAGTCGAATACGGCAGGTAATGGCGGTATTATGCGGTTAGTACCAGTCGTTTTACATTATTATCCAGATTACGAAAAAGTTATTTATTATGCAGGCATGAGTTCTCTAACTACACATGCCGCAAAAGAGTGCGTGCTTGCATGTCAGCTTTTCGCAAGTATCTTATTCAAAGCCTTAGAAGGTAAAAGCTAAGAGTTGAATTGGAAAGTTATTTATTTATAAAGGTTTTGCACCGCGATAAGCTTTAAAACCAGTTAATGAGCGCGAAATGCTTTATTTCAGTGCAAAGCAAGGTTTTTGAATGGTTTCGCTCGTTATTTCTTTGGGTTTTTACGTGTCGTGTTAGATTTTGACAACATCCGGAGTATTTTTTAAGTCATTGTGCTTTATTTAACGGAGATACGATTCTTCCGAACGGCCCTAGTAGGGCTAACGGCAGCCCTTCTAGTTAGCTTATAACGGCTTTCGATTTTAAGATGTACATTAAAAAACCTTTAAGGTTTTAACCGGTTTAGATACGTAATAGGTTGATAGTCATATATAAAAACACACAGCTACCGATCAGAAAGAAGATTTGGCATGATTATCGCTATGTAAAAAAATATGCTAATGGTATTCATACCGTTTTAGCGGCGTAATATCATTTTTAGATGAGTAAATGACAATTTATTAACAGAGATAGGAATAAATATGAAGTTAAAAAAAATAGCCATCAGTTCTGCGATTGCTTTATCTGTTGCTGCACCATTAAGTTACGCGGACAGTTCGCCGTTAATCGCTCCCGAATATGGCAAGCTTACCTTGGATACTCGGCTTCGTTATGAAGATGTCGATGATGATTCTGCTGCAAAAGATGCGGATGCCTTTACGTTAAGAGCACGCTTGGGTTATTTAACGCCTGATTTTGCAGGATTTAAAGCGTTTGCTGAACTTGAATCGACGGTCCCTTTAGGTGATCGTGAGTACAGAGATTTAAGAGGCCATGGCGCTGGCTATTCAGTCATTGCTGATCCTGATAACAATGAATTAAATCGGGGTTGGATCTCGTATTCAGGATTTGAAGATACGCTGATTAAATTCGGCCGCCAACGCATCATTTTTGATAATGCGCGTTTTGTGGGTAATGTTGGATGGCGCCAAAATGAGCAGACTTTTGATGCGTTAACCCTTGCTAATACGTCCTTGCAGGATACTAAAATTGTAGTGGGTTATATTGATACGATTAAGACAATTTTAGGCACAAATGTTGAGGCGGATATCCCCTTGGTAAATGTTAAATATAGTGGCTTACCTTTTGGTGATTTGAGTGCTTACGGTTACTTTATTGATTATGATGATTCTACAGCTATTGATAGAGATACCATTGGCTTGCGTTTCAAAGGTGCAACAGCGATTTCAGATAGTGTGAAAGTGCTTTATACTGCTGAATACGCGCAACAAGAGATTGATAGAGCCACCTTAAGTGACGAGGAAGTCGATTATTACTTCTTGGAAGGTGGGTTGTCATTTGCGGGCATTACGGCAAAAATTTCACATGAAGTGCAAGAGGGCAGTAACGGTGTTTCTTTCAGAACACCATTAGGTACAAATCATGCGTTTAATGGCTGGGCTGATCAATTCTTAGGAACACCTGGCGATGGTCTTGAAGACACGTTTGTAACGCTAAGCACAAAAGTAGCGGGTGTTAAGCTGGCTTTGATTTATCATGAGTTTGATGCTGAAGACAGCAGTATTGATTATGGTGATGAGTTGGATTTTGTTGCTGTTAAAAAGATTAACAGTCAGCTAACTGTATTGGCTAAGTATGCAACGTATAGTCGTGGTGATGTAGCGAGCGGCAAGTCAGATAAAGATAAGTTCTGGCTTCAAGCTGAAATGAAGTTCTAATCCGGTATTGTCCAGTTTTGTTCTCGTAAAGAGGACAAAGCTGGACGGTATTTTCAATGCTCTTTTATGCTAAATAACTCGCCAGCACATGGATTAAAAGGGCTTTCCATTATGGTTAAAAAATCAAAGGCCTTATTTTGTTAACTTGGCCTATCTTGCTTCCCCTTCCTTAATTTTCACCACTAAGCTTGATTGTATAAAGCAAAAAATAACACATACCGAAAACGACTTTTTCTGCCCGTTTTATATAACACAATTAAGTGCCTAATTTTTGTTAACCAGAGGAGTGGGTAAAAAAACTGTACTATACTCATTAGGTGTTTAGCTAATGCTGAAGATCAATATGTTAACTAACGGTTAACTTTGAAGGCAGAATGTTGCTCATTAAGGACTTACTTGAGGAATGACAGGAAATTAGGCAGACTAACTGAGCCGTAAAATATATTTTGGTACTGTTTTATAAACAGATAAATTTTAAGCTTAATAAAATTCATAATTTTTTAGTTGGGGATAAATGAATATGGACGTGAAAGAAATAAAAGAGAATGGCTCGTTTTTAGAGGAGTTTATAAAAAAGGAATCATCAGGTGGAATTTTATTGGTGTTGGCAACGGTATTAGCGCTTATCTTAAGCAATACTTTCATGTCACCTATTTATGAGTATTTTTTACATATTCCTGTTGAGATTAGGGTGGGCCCTTTAGATCTTGATAAATCGTTGCATCATTGGGTCAATGACGGCTTGATGGCGATTTTCTTTTTATTGGTGGGATTGGAAGTTAAGCGAGAAATTTTGGAAGGGCATTTGTCATCTATAAGACAAATTGCTTTACCCGGTATTGCTGCTGTTGGAGGGATGGTTGTTCCTGCTGCATTTTATTACGTTATCAATCAAGATAATCCCATTGCACTCGAAGGCTGGGCAATACCAACGGCTACCGATATTGCCTTTGCATTGGGGATTTTATCTCTTCTTGGTAAACGGGTACCAGCCTCACTAAAAGTGTTCTTAATGGCCTTGGCGATTATTGACGATTTAGGTGCTATCGTCATTATTGCCTTGTTTTACACTTCTGATCTGTCAACGCTTTCCATTACCGTCGCGGCGATATCGCTCACGGTACTCATTGTAATGAATAGGCTGGGCATTGCTAAAAAAAGTGCTTATTTCATTGTTGGGGCGATACTCTGGGTGAGTGTGCTTAAATCAGGTGTTCATGCTACTTTAGCGGGCGTGGCGTTGGCTTTTACGATACCGCTGAAAGGCAAAGCTGAAAATGGTCATTGGTTTTCGCCCTTGAAAGAAGTCGAACACGGGTTACTTTTTTGGGTGGCTTTTTATATTTTGCCAATTTTTGCTTTTGTAAATGCAGGGGTTGATGTCAGAGATATTTCATTAGAGCAAATGTCGGGCTCGGTACCACTAGGTGTGTTTCTTGGTTTGTTTTTGGGTAAGCAACTCGGTGTGTTTGGGTTTAGTTGGCTGGCTATTAAATTGAAGCTGGCAAGCCTGCCTGATGAAAGCAATTGGGTGCAGTTATATGGTGTGTCCATTTTGACAGGGATCGGGTTTACCATGAGTTTGTTTATTGTTTCTTTAGCATTTACTGATGGAAGCCTTTTTCATTATACTGACCGACTTGCTATTCTGCTGGCGTCTTTTGCATCGGGTATTGCTGGTTATCTAATTCTTCGGTATTGCAAAAACTCATCAACGTAGGGCGTTTAAATAGCCTATGACGTCAGCTTACCTCGTTGATTTAATTGTTTTATTAGCGGCGGCTGTTATCGTCGTTCCGGCATGTCAGGTTGTCAAGTTAGGGGCTGTCCCAGGTTTTTTGATTGCCGGGTTGATGGTCGGGCCTGCCGGGCTCGGGTTGATTGATAACTTAACTGAAATTCGCCATTTAGCCGAAATTGGCATTGCTTTTTTATTATTTGTCATTGGGATTGAATTAAAACCTTCACGTCTTTGGCAAATGAAAAGACTGGTTTTTGGTTTAGGGTCACTTCAGGTGTTGTTGACAGGCATGGTGTTTA
>Ga0213859_10001126_pt1 | contig 12048 bp, 9 predicted proteins | sample PICome_2_FD_160133 | JGI IMG/M metagenome (GOLD analysis project Ga0213859, IMG submission 160133) | Coastal seawater microbial communities near Pivers Island, North Carolina, United States - PICO304 | ecosystem: Environmental > Aquatic > Marine > Coastal | place: USA: North Carolina | collected... | reverse complement strand
CGGGCAGCGGCGTCGCGGGGCACAAACCAAATACTCATGCGCCCTCTCCCATTGCTTGGGCCTGCGCGACCGCGGCTTTTAAGCGCGCCACGTCGGCACAGCCCATGAGCTCACCGTCCACCAGTGCAGCGGGGCCCAAGGCACAGTTACCCAAACAAAAGATGGGTTCGTCGACACCAGTAAGCGTCGCCAAGTCGGCGTCATCGCCGCAGGCCTTGGCCCACTCGGCTTTGAGTTCTCGCCCGCCCACGGCCTGACAGGCCTCTGCCGCGCACAATCGCACCGGCACCGCAGGCGGCGCGGTATCACGAAGATCCGCATAAAAAGTGAACACACCGTGCACGTCAGCACGGGTGACGTTGCAGGCCTCGGCAATCATCGCCACGGCGTCGCCGGGGACATAACCAAAGTGCGCTTGCACGGCTTGCAGGCACAGCAAGACCGGGCCGGGCTCATTGGCCACGATCGGTGCGATCAGGGCTTCAGCCGACTCGGCCTGCCATTCCGGATAACGTGCGTGACTCATTGCGCGACGCGCTCTCCCCCAGCGTAAACATTCAGGCGGTCTTCCCGCGTGAAACCCACCAGCACCAATCCATGGGCGCGGGCCAGATCCACTGCCAGTGTCGTGGGCCCCGATACGGCCACAATCCCCGCCATGCACGCTCTGAGCGCTTTGGCGACGATCTCATAAGAGACCCGACCACTGACCACCAGCACGTGATCAGTGAGTGGATATCCCTCGTTGAGGAACGCACTCCCGATCACTTTATCGACCGCATTATGGCGCCCTACATCCTCGCGTACCACCTGCAAACTGCCGCCAGGCGCAATGATCGCTGCGGCGTGCAGGGAGCCCGTGAGCTCAAACATTTTCTGCTCGCCCCGCATGGCCGCGACCCATTCGTGAGCCTCCTGCGGCGTGAGCTGCCAGCCGGCGCTGTGCAGGGCAACACGGGGCTTCGGCGTCGCCTCGATTACCTCGGCGCTGCAAATACCGCAGGAACTCGACGTCAGATAAGCGCGGGCTCTCGGGATATCGACTGAAGGCGCCACGTCGAGATGAACCGTATCGACCGCTTCTTCTATACCTTCCGCGCGCGATGCCGCGGCACCCTCGCGCTTGATGGCCGTTACGTCCGCCCGAGCGAGCAGGTCTGTCTCGCTGGCGAGCCAACCCACGGCGAGGTCTTCGTCGTGTCCCGGTGTGCGCATGGTGGTGGCGAGCACCTCGCCGCCCACTGCGATGGACAGCGGCGCCTCGACCACAACGGGATCAAAATCCTCTTTTGATGACGCGCCGGAGGCCGTGACCGCGCTGACGCGCCGTACCGGCCGAGGATCCGTCGCGTGTAAGGCCACTAGAAGAGACCTACGATCTGCCCGTTGACCACGTCGATCTTCTCGCTCGCGGGCGCCTTGGGTAGACCAGGCATGGTCATCACATCACCACAGATGGCGACCACAAACCCTGCGCCCACTGAGAGCCGGACTTCGCGAATATCCATCACGTGGCCATCAGGCGCGCCCTTCAATGCGGGATCGGTAGAGAAAGAGTACGGCGTCTTGGCAATACATACCGGCAAGTGACCATAGCCGCCGTCGGTGAGCTCCTTCAAGCGGTCGCGCACCTTGGTGCTCGCCGTGATTTCACTCGCGTGGTAGACCTTGGTCGCCACCGCCTCGAGTTTTTCCCAGAGTGAGAGCTCGCCGGGATACACGAAAGAGTTGTGGGGCGTGTTGGCGGGCGTTGGATCGGCGTCACAAATCTCGGCCACCATGTGCGCGAGATCCGTCGCGCCCGCGCCGCCGTTGGCCCAGTGGCTGGAGAGCGCGACCTGAACACCCAGCGCCTTGCAGTGCTCCATGACCAGCTCAACCTCGGCGTCGGTGTCGGCCACGAACTGGTTGATAGAAACCACCGCGGGCACACCATAGTTCTCGCGCAGGTTATTGATGTGACGGTTCAAGTTAGCGAGACCCGCGCGCAGTGCGGGTAAGTTTTCCTCACTCAGATTCTCACGTGCAACACCACCGTGGAACTTGAGCGCGCGAATCGTGGCGACCAGCACCGCTGCCGAAGGTCGGATGCCCGCCGAGCGGCACTTGATGTCGATGAACTTCTCGGCGCCCAAGTCGGCACCAAAGCCGGCTTCTGTCACGACGTAATCCGCCAAGCGCAGGCCTGCCATGGTGGCGATCACGCTGTTACAGCCGTGGGCGATGTTGGCAAAAGGCCCCCCGTGTACAAAAGAAGGCGTGCCCTCGAGGGTCTGCACCAGGTTCGGTGACAGCGCATCTTTCAAGATGGCCGTCAGCGCGCCTTCCGCTTTGAGGTCAGCGGCAGTCACCGGCTCACGCTCGCGGGTATAGCCCACTACGATGCGGCCAAGGCGTTTTTTGAGATCGTCAAGATTGGTCGCCAGGCAGAAGATCGCCATGATCTCTGAGGCCACCACGATGTCGAAGCCATCCTGACGTGGGTAACCGTTACCCGGGCCACCCAACGATACGGTGATGTCACGCAAGGCGCGGTCATTCATGTCGAGCACTCGCTTCCAGGTCACTCGACGCACATCGATACCGAGCTCGTTACCATGATGAATATGGTTGTCGAGCAATGCTGAGAGCAGGTTGTTTGCCACGCCGATCGCGTGCAGGTCACCGTTGAAGTGCAGGTTGATGTCTTCCATCGGGATCACCTGCGCGTAGCCACCACCGGCGGCGCCACCCTTCATGCCGAATACCGGACCCAGCGAGGGTTCGCGCAAACAAATCGCGACGTTCTTGCCAATGTGCTTCAGCGCATCACCGAGGCCTACCGTGGTGGTGGTCTTGCCCTCACCCGCTGGCGTCGGGCTGACTGCTGTCACCAGGATCATCCGCGCGTTGTCGCGCACGGGTTGCTGGAGCAACCAATCCAAATTGACCTTGCCCTTAATTCGGCCATAGGGCTCGAGCGCCTCATCGGGGATGTTGAGCGCCTCGGCGATCTCGGTGATGGGCTTGGGTGTGGCGGCCTGGGCGATTTCGATATCCGATGCCATGGGTGATGCTCCGGTGACTGACGAGTTGGTCAGGGAAAAAAGGGCGAGCGAGGGATCAACGACAACCTCACACAGTACGCCGAGCAGGCACGCGAGCGCGACACGATGACCCCACTGAGGGTGCCCGTGCCCATATGGCTATGGCGTGCTGATCGACTCTTTACAGCGTGACGCATTCGCTGACTCTCCACTCCGTTTTGAGTGTCTACTTTGAGTAGATTGTTATTGTCGTGCCCTGCAGTTTTTTTGGACGAGAAACCGCCATTTCACGCGGCTCAGCCCGCCTGCTCGTGGGCCCGGCGGGCGCCATTATTGGGAGAATTGGCAGGCATGGCAAACCATGAAAAACACCAATTTGGTGCGCATTGGCAAAGTGTCGTTTTTTGACCTCGCGGTGTCGCGTAAAAGCCCTCACCTATGGCACTTTTTCGCGGTTTTCCCGGCCGTCACGGCGGGCGCTCTCTCAAAAACACGCCGTGATGTGTCATCTATTGCTGTTGCGACTGTGCAGGACTCCGCTACTCTGGCTGGGAGCTAGCAGAACAGCGACTGCTGTCATCACCGATTCACTACGATCTGGGGACTTGTCATGATCAAGACACTCACTACTTTTTCACTCAGCTTGGGCCTCGCGCTCACCGTCGGGTGCTCATCCTCTTCCGACGAGCCTGCTGAGGCACCTGCGGCGCCGGCCGCACCCAACTTCGCCGCCATCCACGCGGACGACACCGGCGAAAAGATTCCGGTGACCTTGGAGAACTACGAAGTCGCCGAGAGTGACCTCGCGTTTTACAACATCACCAAACTGGTCGGGATGAACACCTTCTTTCACTTCCCTACCGGTGCCTTTGATCTCGACAACCAAACCGTTGTGCGCATGAACCGCGACACTTACTACAGCGGTGCGATCATCGATACGACTCAGGGCGCCACCGTGACCATCCCGGAAACCAATGGCCGCTACCTTTCGGTGATGGTCGTACAAAACGATCACTACATTGATCAGGTATTCCTGGAGCCCGGTACCCACGAAATCACCAGTGAGACCGACTTCGCGATGGTGGCCATGCGTATCCGCGCCAACCAGAGCGACCCAGCGGACGATGAGGCGATCGCCGCGCTCCGCGCCGGCGTGATACTGGAAGTCGGCGGCAACGCCAGCCACGTTAGACCCAACTACGACATGGAACAGCTGGTTGCGCTGCGCGATGAGCTCACTGTCGAGGGCACCAAGCTGGGGTCATTAATGGGCATGCAGGGCGCGCACGGCACGATCGAGCCCATGATGCACCTGTACGGCACGGCAATTGGTTGGGGCCTGCTGCCCGACGCGCAGGCGCAGTACCTGGGCTCTCCGAAGTTCTCTAACGATGGCTGTTACATGGCGTCCTACGCCGCACCGCCCTTCAACGAGCCAGGATTTTTCTCCATCACGATTTATGACGCAGACGGCTGGATTTACACCGAAGACGGCATCCTCAACGAGTTCAACATGAACCTGAATGAAGACGGCTCCTTTGACGCCTACTTTGGGGAATGTGGCGACGTCGACAATACCCGGCCGACCGTGGATGGCTGGAACTACATCATGCGCATTTACGAGCCCAAGCTGGACGAGCTGCAGGAATTCCGCCTGCCTGAAGTGAAGAAAATCAGCTAATACTCTCAGTGAAGGCTCGGGCACCGGATTCGGTGCCCGGATTCACTGCCCGCCTCCTAGCTCGACCGCGGACACTCTGCTGTCCTCTATCCACCGTTTGCGCGGGGTGTGTATTTAGCTTCTGTCTTCTGTCTTCTTTCTTCTCTCGACCCGCTAGCCTCCAACCGTTTCTTTCTGATCGCTACTCTCTGCTCTCTGCTCTCTGCTCTCTTCTAATCTCCTCTCTACGCTCCACCCATTAGTTTCCACCTTGATCTCCCGACCCGTTATCTGCACCCCGTCACCCATCAACCCGCTTTTCTTTGCCCTGCACCCGCTACCTTCCCCTCTCTACCGCCCACGATGTAGTGTTAAGTCTAGATCCACGGCCGCCGCGGCAGGTGCCAGAGATAGGAGTCACGACCCAATGAGCTATCAGGCTGTTCCCATTCAAGATCGTGTCGATATCGACAACCTGTTTTCTGCTTATGCCTACACGCTGGATGATGGCGACGCCGATGGCTGGATCGCGCTGTACACCGACGACGGCGTATTCGATGTGCCGGGGCTGAACCGCTTTGAGGGCCCGGAGGGTTTGCGCGCCATTGCCGACATCGTCATTCAGGGCAGCCAAGGTAACTGGCGCCATATGGCGACTAACGTGCTGGTGACGCCCGGCGGGAGCGGCGATGAGGTTGCTGTGCGCCTGCGCACGCTGGTCACCGACTGGAACGTCGACCCGGCTGGTACACAATTCAACGACTACACCGGCACGCTCTTGCGTATCAATGGCCACTGGCGCATTAAAGAACTTATTGCCACACCGACCAAAGTCATCGTTTAACACCCATTGGGCGCGTGTTTTAGACGCGACGCGCCCTTGCCGAGACGCAAGCCCGATCTTTTTAAGCGGCGGCGCATCGGCTAATCTTCACCCCTCGAAAACACCGTGCCGGAGTGCACGACACAACGCTTGGGGGGCAACACCGTGACACAGAGTTGGGATCTGCTGATTAAAGGCGCCAAGGTATTTGATGGCAGTGGCGCACTGCCCAGCATTCAGGACGTGGCCGTGCGCAACGGCAAGATCGCCGCGCGGGGCGATAGCCTGCCTGCTGACGCCGCCACCGAGGTGGTAGATGGCAGCAACCAATGGCTCGTCCCGGGCATGCTCGACATCCACACGCACCTCGACCTCGAGGTCGACGTGGAGCCTGCGCTGCCTGAAGTGGTGCGCCATGGCACCACCACCGTACTGGTGGGCAACTGCAGCCTCGGCACCAGCTTCGGCACGCAGCAATCCGGCGAACAGGAACCCATCGTCGACTGCTTTACCCGAGTGGAGAACATCCCCAAAACCGTGTTGCGCAAAGTCGCCGAGAAAATCACCTGGGACAACACCGGGGATTACATGGACCACTTTGCCGACATGCCGCTGGGTCCCAACATCGCTGCCTTCGTCCCCCACTCTATGCTGCGCGTGGAAGTAATGGGCCTCGAGGCGAGCGTGAGCCGTAAGCCCACCGAGGCGGAGCTCTGCAAGATGGAGCAACTCCTGGAGGCCGCGATGCAGCAGGGCTATATGGGCCTGAGCACAGACGGCCTGCCCTTTCACTACTTGTCGAACGACCCCAACACCGACAAGCGCATCCCGACTCAGTTCGCGAGTTTCAAAGAACTGCGCCGGCTCTTAAAAGTGGTGCGCAAGTACGACCGGGTCTGGCAGACCACGCCGATCATCGAGAACCGCTTGATGGCGCTCTTTTACTTTACGCTCACCAGCGGGCGCTTGTTTGGTAAGCCACTCAAGACCTCTGCGCTCTCGGCAATGGAAATGACTGCCGCACCCAAGACCGCCAAGCTCTTTTTGAATGTGGCGAAGCTCCTCAATACCCGCCTCTTCAAGGGCAAGCTGCACTTCCAGGCGCTGGGCACGAACTTCCGCGTCTGGTCCGACGGCATCGTGAGCCCGCTGTTTGAGGAAATGAAATCCACAGCGCAGTTAATCGCCAAAGAGTACGAAGACCGCGAGGGCCGCATGGCGCTCCTCAATGACCCTGAGTGGGTCGAGCTCTACCGCAAAGAGTGGATGCACGGCCGCACGGGTGGCGACTTCGCCAGCTGGAAAACGGAAAAAGGCTTCCCCGATTCGCTGGTGATTCGCGACGGCAGCATGCTCATTTTTGACGGCGCCCCGGTGAGCGATTGGGACGGCGAGTCGATGGCCGACGTGATGGCGCGGGTACAGCGCTACCACGGTGGCGACAGCGCTGCGGCGCGCTCCGAGGCCGAGCGCGAAGCCTTTGACCTGTTCCCCAAGGTGCTGCGCGACGACGCCGATTTTATGCTGCACATGATGCGCACCTACGACAAAAGCTTCCGCTTTTATGCCGACATCGCCAACAAGGACAACAAGGCCACGCTGGGGTTTTTGCTCGACGAGCACGCCCTGCCCGGCTTTAATGACTCGGGCGCGCACATCACCAACATGGCGTTCTTTGACTCTAACCTGATGTCGCTGAAGCTCGCCAAAGAGCGCGACGAAGCTACCGTAGCGCATATGGTTAAGCGTTTAACCTCCGAGCCCGCTGAAATATTTGGTTTGGACGTGGGCTCACTGGAGATCGGCGCCCAGGCCGACATGGTGCTCATTAACCCCGACGCCCTCGACGGCTGGCAGCCCGATCAGACCCGCAAGCTCGAGTACCGCGAAATCTTTGGTCACGAGCAAATGGTGAATCGACCCGAAGGTATCGTGGATTCGGTGTACATCAACGGTGTGGTGGCATGGAAAGACGGCGCCGCTCAGGCAGCACTCGGCCAAGAGACGTTGGGCCGGGCACTGCGAGCTGCTTGAACACGCTCAGCTTAGTGATGCGGCCCAGCCATTGCTGGGCCATTTGCCTCAGTCTGTTTTTGAGCGCCTGCGCCTCGGCGCCACAGGTCGCCGATAAATCGGTTAGCCAGTTCAATGACCGTGCCCGCGCTGAATCGCCCTTAGTCGCACTCGCAACCTCCCGGCCTGATTCGGGCATCCGGCTCTTGGCCGATCCCAGCGAGGCATTACAGAGCCGGCTGCATTTAGCCGCGCTCGCCACCACCACACTCGATATTCAGTACTACCTCTGGCAGGGCGACAACAGTGGTCTGTCGCTGACCCACGAGGTCCTGCAGGCCGCCGATCGCGGCGTGCGGGTGCGCATACTGCTCGATGATATCTACCACTCGGGCCGCGACAGCGCCTACCAAACACTCGATGCCCACCCCAACGTAGAAGTGCGGCTGTTTAACCCCATGGGTAACCGCGGCGCCGCCAAGCAGGTGAACTACGCGCTCCAAAAATCCACCTTTAACTACCGCATGCACAACAAAATCTTTTTGGTCGACGGCGTAGCCGCGGTTCTGGGCGGTCGCAACATCGGCGATGAGTACTTTGGGCAAGACCCCAGCTTTAACTTTCAGGATATGGACGCGATCGCCCTGGGTAACGTTGCCGCCGAGGCCGGCCGGGCCTTTGATCTCTTTTGGAATGCAGATCTGGCCTTCCCCGTGGAAGCACTGAACAGCAACCCGGAAACAATGCCCACCCCCACACAGACTGCGGTGTTGGCTGACGCGCGAGAACGCGTGACCCCTGCGGGTGAAGAAGACAACGCCGCCGCCACTGCGGCCTGGCTAAACGGGCTATCCGATGAGCTACTCTGGACCGACGCCCGCATCATCGTCGATCGGCCCGATCGCAGCACTGAGCAACCCGACTCCGCCTTTATGGCACTGATTGACGACCCCACCCTGCGACCAGAAAAGTCCATGGTGATTCAAACCGCCTACCTGATCCCCAACGGCCCCACCATGGGGAACATTGAGGCGATGGGCGCTACGGGCGCGAGCATCAAAATCCTCACCAACTCGGCGCTGTCGAACAACCATAACTCGGTGCACGCGTTTTACGTCCCCTATCGCAAGCGCCTGATTGAAGCGGGTGTGGATCTTTATGAGGTGCAGGGTAACGGCAGCCTCGCAGGCTACCTCGACCGCGTGGGTGAGGATGGACGCGCAGGCCTACACACCAAAGCCATGGTATTTGACGAACGCGTATCGATCATCGGCTCCTACAACATGGATCCCCGCTCCCGGGTATGGAACTCGGAGATCGCGCTGGTCGTGGACGACGCGGGGTTTGCCGCCGAGGTGCTTGAGGAAATGGCACGAGACTTCACGCCTGATGCCGCATGGCATGTGACACTCGATGAGAACGGCAAGCTCGTGTGGTCGGGTGAGTCTGAGGGCGAGGCCGTTCAGTTCAGCAAAGACCCGGGCACCAGCTGGTGGACGCGCTTTGTGTGGGGCGTGATGCGGATCTTCCCGCTCGAGAACGAGCTCTAAGCGTTACCAATCCGCAATGATCGGCGCGAGCACCTGGCGCCAGCCCTCGTACCCCGCCGCGTTTAAGTGGATGCCATCAAAAATGTAGTACGGCCCCGGTTCGCCATCGACCAATAGCGAAGACGCCAAATCGATGTAACCCAGTTTCGGGTCATTGGCCGCATGCGCCGCCACGCGGCGATTCACCTCCACCATGACAGGCCAATATTGCCAGCGCGCCGGGCTGGGCTTCACGGAAATAAAGTGCAGCTCGACACCCGGTAGATCGCGCTGAATCCATTCCACCAGCTTCAGATAATCGGCAAATACCGCATCGGCTGATTTACCGCGGGACACGTCGTTATCACCCACATACAGCAGAATCTTCGCAGGCGCGTATTTGGTGATCACACGCTCGTAGTAATAAAAAATATCCGGAAATTCGGCGCCGCCAAAGCCGCGGTTGATCACAACCTTGTCGGGAAAGGCCACAGCAGTGGGCCACATGCGAATACTCGAGCTCCCCACAAACAGGATGCCGCCCTCGGGCAAGGTGTTTTTCACCTCCCACTCCTGAAACGCCATGATTTCGTTGGCAAAGCGCAGGGGGTCGAGATCAGGCAGTTCTGAGACGTTCGCGGCGGCGACGCCTGACACCAATGATGCGGCTGAAAGAACGCAGGAGAGAACGAGCTGACGAGGCGAGAACATGGCGAATCTTCCTACTAAGCAGTCAGAAAATGATGGATGGATGCAAAACAGCCGGGCACAAAAAAGCGGGGGCCAACATCACCCCCGCTCACGGCTTCTAATCCCCCAGGATTATTCGTACGAGAGTTCGGTGGCTTTGCCAGAGAACACTCGGTGTACGTACAGAGTGTAACCCAATATGGCCGGTAATGTGACGATCGCGCCCCAGAAGATAAATTGCAGGGATTCGGTGGCGGCTGCGGCCTCCCACAGAGTCATGCGGCCAATCACGATATCAGGGTAAATACTGTAGGCGAGGCCGATGGCGGCCATCATGCAGATGACCATGAGCGCCACAAAAATAAACCAGCCATAGCCCGCATGGAGCACCTTGGGGCGGCGCAGCATCCAGTCCATACCCAAAATCGCCAGCGCGCAGCTCATCGGGATGGGCAGCAGGCCAATCGCGTCGGGCAGTTTGAACCAGCGGTCGGCAATGTCCTGACTCACCAGTGGCGTTGCAATCGACACCAACAAGAGCGCAAAGGCCATGGGCGGCAGCGCGAGCCGGCACCAATGGGCGGCCTTATCAAAGAGCTCGTCTTCGGTTTTGATCAGGAGCCAGGCGCCGCCGAGCATAATGTAGAGCGCCGGCAACGTAAGCGAGATCAATATAGAGAACGCCACGCTGATGGCATCGCCGGTGAGGCCGGTAATGTAGGCACCGAGCATCCAGCCCTGGGCCATTGAGGCCATGAGCGAGCCCAATGCAAACAGCTTGTTCCACATGGGTTGGCGGTGATCAGCTGACTTCACGCGAAAGTCGAACGCCGCGCCCCTGAGAATGAGCCCCACCAGCATGATAGTCACGGGGATGTAGAGCGCGGTGAGAATGATACCGTGGGCCTTGGGAAAGGCGATCAACAGTACCCCGACTCCCATCACAATCCAGGTCTCGTTGGCGTCCCAGAAGGGGCCGATCGAGGCGATCATGGTGTCTTTCTCGGCGTCGGTACCAAAGGGCAGCAGCATGCCCACGCCCAGATCAAAGCCGTCGAGAATCACATAGAGCAGTAGCGACAGACCCATCGCTGACACAAAGAACAGCGGCAGCGCTTCACTCACGCGGTGGTCCCTACCAGTGGCGTACCCAGCGGGTTCGAGTCTTCCTCAAGTGACTTGGCCGGCTTGACCGCCATAATCCGCAGCGCCTTCATGTAGGCGATCATCAGCGCGATGTAGAGGCCCACGTAGCCGAATAACGTGCCCGCTAGTGTTGCTGACGGATGCTGTGCGACGACTTCTGTCGTAGCTACCAGACCCTGCACAATCCAGGGCTGGCGGCCGATCTCGGTCACGTACCAGCCTGCCACGCTGGCTACCCAGCCCGAGAAGGTCATGAGTGATACCGAGCGCAGCGCCAAGCTGCTCAACTTGTCACGGCGGAAGAGCTGCCAAGCGCCCCACCAGGAGACCAAGAGCATCAGCGTGCCGACACCGGTCATCACGCGGAAAGACCAGAACACCGGCCCCACCGGGGGGTGCTCCTCAAAATCGTTGAGCCCCTTCACCTCGCCCTCAGGGTCGTGGGTCAGGATCAGACTCGCCGCATAGGGGATCTTGATCGCAAAGCGGGTCTCGCGCGCTTCTTCATCGGGGATGCCCACAATCGTGAAGCCGGCGCCCTTCTCGGTCTCCCAGACGGCCTCCATCGCCGCCACTTTGGCGGGCTGGTGTTCAAGGGTATTCAGGCCGTGCAGGTCGCCCGCCAAGATCTGCAGCGGGATCACCAATGCGGCGGTGTAGATGCCTGACTTCAGGACCATCTTGGTCGCGGGGCCATCCACGCCTTTACGCATTCGGTAGGCACACACACCGGCCACCAAGAACGCCGAGGTCAACAGACTCGCCAGCATCATGTGGGTAAAACGGTACGGAAAAGACGGGTTGAAGATAATTGCCGACCAGCTCTCGGCAAAGAACTGTCCCTCTTCGATCGTGTAACCAGCGGGGGTATGCATCCAAGAGTTCAGCGCCAAGATCCAGAAGGCCGACAGCGAGGTGCCAAAGGCCACCAGGAACGTCGAGATCAAATGCGTGCGGTTAGACACACGCTGCTTGCCAAAGAGCATGATGCCGAGGAACGAGGCCTCCAGGAAAAACGCGGTCAGTACCTCATAACCCAGCAAGGGGCCCGCAATGTTCCCGGTGCGCTCCATAAAGCCTGGCCAGTTCGTACCGAACTGAAAGCTCATGGTAATGCCCGACACAACGCCCAAAGCGAAGGTCAGCGCATAAACCTTGACC